>Ga0209122_1000009_pt1 | contig 212016 bp, 192 predicted proteins | sample OlaalgELextract2_2_FD_187375 | JGI IMG/M metagenome (GOLD analysis project Ga0209122, IMG submission 187375) | Olavius algarvensis symbiont microbial communities from Tuscany, Italy - Type A ELBA extract 2 (SPAdes) (version 2) | ecosystem: Host-associated > Annelida > Digestive system >...
CAAGGTCAGGCGTTTGTGTGCTAACTTCTTAGTTGCGGTCATTGTGTCCTCCTTTGGGTATTATTGTTCGGCAAAACATTTATACCCGAGAGGACGACCGCGCGCCATACCCTGGTCTTCTTTTGGGGCCAGGGATGGCGCTTATCGTCTATCTCAAACTGTTTGGGAAGATCTTAACTTTTTCAGTTAAATTTCTAAATTACGACTGGGACGGCCTTATTCCCGCGCTGCTTTCCAAAAAAGCCGACATGCTGGCAGCCGACATGACCCCGACCTTGAAAAGGGCGATGAAAATCTCATTTGTCGATCCATACATGTATACCGGCAGTGTGGTATTTGTGAAGCAGGGCAGCCCGATCAAGACATTGGAAGACGTTAAGGCCGGGACAAAATTGGCCGTGCTCTTGGGCTCAACCGGTGAAAACGATGCTAAAAAGGCATTTCCAGGTGCCAAATTGAAGACTTACAAAGGCGGCGGACCGCTCCTGATCAATGCGGTGCTCGCAGGCCACACGGATGCAGGGGTGAACGACGGTTCCGCTGTCAGGGGTCAGGCAGCATCCTTCCCGCCTAACAGCGTTCGTATCCTGGAAGGTCAGCTGTCAAATTCTCCGTTGTCATTTGCTGTTCGCTATGATTCGCCGGATCTGCGCGCTTGGCTCAACCTGTTTTTCCTGCACACCAAGTTGGATGGACGCCTCGATGCGAATCTGGACTACTGGGTCAATTCCCTGAAGTGGAAGGAAAAGCATTAATCCACACAGGGCCTAGCGAGAATGTGATTTATATATGGGGTGAGCCGGACAAACGGCTCACCACCATTGGTATCGAACCCTTACCATAAATTACGGGTTACAAACATGCTAGAAGCCTTGAATTTTAGAGTCATCCTGGAATACATGCCGCTCTACCTGCAATGCTTTGCGGCAACCCTATGGCTGTCCGCCCTATCATTGCTGGGAGCGATCCTGGTAGGCATCATCGCCTGCGCCATGCGACTCAGCCAATCCTGGTTTCTCAAGCGTATGGCCGGTATCTACATTGAGAGTATCCGTTCGACACCGCTGCTGGCACAACTCTACTTTTTCTATTTCGGTCTGCCCTCGCTGGGTATCATGATGCCGGAATGGGTTACCGGCGTGATCGCGCTCACCTTAAACAGCGGCGCTTATTATGCCGAGATTATCAGAGCAGGCATTCAGGCCATTTCATACGGTCAGATCGAAGCTGGCATTTCTTCCGGATTGAGTTATTTTCAGCGCATGCGCAATATCATTTTGCCGCAGCCGCTCGGCATGACAATTCGCCCCATGCTGGGGCAGGCCATCGTTCTCGTCAAGGATTCCTCGTTGCTTTCATTGATTTCAATCATGGAGCTGACCCGGGCCGGCCAGATGTTGACCTCTGACCGTTTCATGCCAACCGAGGGATTTTTGACCACCGCGGCGTTTTACCTGGTCATTTATTATATGCTCAAAGTCTTCTCCAGTTGGTCTGAAAAACGTCTGGTCTTTCAGGAAACGCATTGAGACACGAGGGGTAAATTATGTGGGGTTTCTACTTTAACGAACTGGTGCACAGTCTGCCCTTTTTCCTTAAGGGGGTCTGGATGACCGTGGCGGTTTCCGGACTGAGTTTGATTTTTGGGACTATTATCGGCTTTATTTGCGGCATCCTGCGAACCAGCGGGAACACGTTCGTGAAACTGATTATTGGCATCTGGGTGGATCTCATTCGCGGTACACCATTTCTGGTTCAGGTGTTTATCATATTTTTCATCCTGCCGAGTTTCGGAATTGAACTGGAAGCTTTTCCGGCAGCCGTCATTGCCCTTAGCAATCTGGCCGCCAGCTTTATCTGTGAAATCGTGGCCGGCGGTATTCTGGCAGTTCCAACCGGGCAAAGAGAAGCGGCTACCGCCTCCGGCCTGTCTGGTTATCAACAACTTCGTCACATCATTTTACCCCAGGCGATGCGGACCATTTTACCCCCATTGGTCGGCCAGTATGTGCTTCTGGTGAAGGATTCGTCCGTAGTCTCAGCAATCGGCGTGGTCGATATAACCCGGGTTGGTTGGCTAGCGGTCCAGCGTGTTCCGGAGGGCCTGATGGTGTTCGGCCTGGTTGGGCTTTTGTATTTTGCCATTTGCTATCCACTCATCAATCTGTCGAGTTTCTTGGAAAAGCGAATGACGGTCGTAAGTACAAGGCTTTAAAATCTAGCCTCGAAGACGGTTGTATTTGGACAGGCAAATTAATAGGGGAATGAGTCTATGATCTCTTTTAAAAGCGTAAATAAATGGTTTGGTGATCTGCATGTCCTGAAAGACATAAATATAGAGGTTGCTTCGGGGGAAGTGGTTGTGGTCTGCGGCCCCAGCGGCTCTGGAAAAAGCACCCTTATTCGCTGCATTAACCGCCTGGAGCCGATACAGGAAGGCGAACTCGTCGTTGATGAGATGGCGGTGCACGACAAAAAAATCAACATGACTAAGATTCGGGCGGAAATCGGATTTGTTTTTCAATCCTTCAACCTCTATCCGCACATGACAGCGCTGCAAAACACAACAATCGCACCCATCAAGGTCAGGAAAATGAAGAAGGAAGAGGCCGACAAGCTCGGCCGCAAGATGCTTACCCGGGTGGGTTTGGAAGACCGGATTGACCACTACCCGGCCCAACTCTCAGGAGGGCAACAGCAGCGGGTGGCCATCGCCAGGGGGTTGTGTATGCAACCCAAAATCATGCTCTTTGACGAACCGACATCCGCCCTAGACCCTGAAATGATAGGCGAAGTACTGGATGTCATGAAGAGCCTTGCAACTGAGGGTATGACGATGATGGTGGTAACCCACGAGATGGGATTTGCCCGCGAGGTGGCCAACCGGGTCGTATTCATGGATGAAGGCAAGATTGTAGAAGTCGCACCGCCGAACGATTTTTTCACCAACCCGCAAACCGACAGAGGTAAATACTTTTTAAGCTCAATTTTAACACATTGATCAGGTTTTTATTACATCGCTTGGTCTGAGGAATCAGGAGTATAGCCATATGGACATTGCTGTATTGGGTTCTGGGAACGGAGGCTGCGCCGTTGCCTTCGATTGTGCCGCCCATGGCCATCAGGTCAGGTTGTTTGATTTTGAAAATTTCCCGGCGAGTATCCAGGCTGTTAAGGAGAACGGCGGTATTCACTGCGAAGGGGTGCTCGCGGGTTTTCAACCGGTGGTTTATGCCGGACACGATATCGATAAGACGCTGGACGGGGCCGACATCATCTATGCTGTTGGTCCGGCATACAGCACGAAACCATTTGCCGAAGCCTGCAAGCCATACCTTAAAGCAGGGCAGGTCGTCATTGTAAACCCAAGTTCTTGCGGCGGCAGTATTGAATTTAAAAACGGCGCCGGGTTGGATCTTCGTGACAGGAATATTGTCGTTGCCGAAACATCGACGCTGCCGTATGCCGTACGGCTGCTGGAACCCGGTAAAATAAGGATCTTCAACAAGCTCAAAGGCGGGTTGTTTCTTGCTGCGGTCCCTGCTGAAAAAACCGAATCTGTGATCGCACAGGTGCGAGATGTCTATCCAGCGATGAGTGCAGCCAAGAATATCCTCCAAACCAGTTTGCAAAATGGAAACCCAGTCATCCATCCCGCGATTACGCTCATGAATGTGGCTCTCATTGAACGCACCCAGGGTGATTTCGACTTTTATCACCAGGGTGTCACCCCGGCGGTCGGCCGCCTAGTTGAAGCGGTTGATCGAGAACGAATTGCGATCGGTGAAAAATTGGGTATTGAGGTCCTTCCCGATCCGGAATTGGGCGTTATCCAAGGATACATGACTGAAGCAACGTACGACAAAGGATTTAATACGGCACCTGGATTCGCCGGGGTCAAAGCCCAGAGTAAACTGGACTACCGCTATTTCAATGAAGATGTGGGATACGGCTTGGTGTTTCTTGAAAGACTTGGTGACCAGATCGGGGTAGCTACGCCAATCATGTCGGCGATCATCGAACTGGTATCACTGCTGATGGACCGCGATTATGTGGGGGAATCCCGACGTACGCCGGAAACATTAGGGCTTGCAAATCACACGGCTGAAGAGTTGGAAGCCCTGCTGGCATAAAAAGTGTACTTGAATTATTTAATTCGTGTCATTCGAATGGGCAAACCTATCGGAGTCCGAAAATTATGCACGCGTTGGTGTTAGGTGGTTGCGGCGGTCAGGGAAGAGCAGCCTTGTATGATCTTTCCAGAAATCAAAAGGTAGATCGCGTCACGTGTGCGGATATTCAACCCGAACTCCTGAATTCATTTGACTTCCTTACTAAGGATAACATTCAAGCCGTCAGACTGGATGTAGCTGATTTAAATGCGCTGGCGTCTATCATGGATGACGAGTTTGATGTCGTGCTTGATTTTTTGCCACCCCAATGTGTCCGGCCTGTTGCCGAAGCCGCGATACACAGGGGTGTTCCACTCATCAATACCAACTATCCATATGACATTCTGGACCTCGATGAGGCCGCCAAGGAAAGAGGCGTTGCCATTATGCCGGAGTGCGGCCTCGATCCGGGGATTGACCTTGTCCTTTACAAGTATAGTCTCGAATATTTTGATGAAGTGTTTAAACTCAATTCTTATTGCGGTGGAATTCCCGAAAAAGCAGCCTGTGACAATCCTTTAAATTATAAAATTAGCTGGAATATTGAGGCGGTCCTGAACAGTCAGAAGAGAGATGCAACGCTTATTGCAGCTTCAGAGGAAATATATATCCCGGCGGAGGCGCAACACGATAATGTCTTTATTCACGAGATTGACTTCCCGGGATTGGGCTCCTTGGAGGCCATTCCCAATGGCAATGCAGTCCATTACGCCGAATTACTGAACATTGCCGGCGCGCTCACTGAAACCGGGCGGTATACCCTGCGGTGGCCCGGCTGGTGCGCCTTCTGGCGCCCGATGAAGCAGCTGGGGTTCCTAAGCCATGTGCCGCTCAAGGACATCCCGCACGAAGTGTCCCCTTTTGAAATCGTGACCACCATCCTGGCACCCCAGCTGCAATATAAAGACGATGAAAAAGATCTGGCCGTCATGGTGAACACGATCGAGGGCCTGAAGGACGACGAACGGCAAATCATGACGTGTTCCCTTTTGATTGAACGAGATCTGTCAACCGGCTTATTGGCCATGAATATGGGAGTGGCCTACCCAGCCTGTATCGTTGCCGAAATGATTGTCAATGGGGAAATCACCCCAAAGGGCGTTCTTTCACCGGCGGTCGATATACCCTGTAAGGGTTTTCTCGACCGTTTGAACACCAAAGGTATTGTCGTGCAGGAGAGGATTGATTCTTCAAAATAGTATTCCGTCCCATTGCCAAGCATACGCGCGGCTGAATTGCATAGCTCAGCAACCCACAGCAAAAGGAGTGCCCATGGAAGGTTTTAAAAAAATTCTATACCCGATAGCACTGACGAGCGTGTCCCCGGTCGTGGCACGGTATGTGGTCACTATGGCAAAACAGTTTGATGCCGAGGTGCACCTGCTGCATGTCCTGCGACGCTTTGACTGGTTTGTGGACACCTATGTTTCCGATCTACCGGAACCTGATTTCAAACGCATTGCCAGCGACTTTGAAAGTCAGGTGATGGTGCAGGCCAAACAAAAGCTCGATACGTTTATCAAGCGCCATTTCAAGGATGTCCGGATCGGAAAGGCCGATGTCGTTTCAGGGACCAATTATAAACAAATCATGCAATACGTGGAATCTGAAAGCATTGATCTCATTATCATGGGCACCGGGACCACCCTGCAGAAAGTAATGTTTGGCTCGGTTGCGGAAAAAGTGTCCCGGCTGGCCACCGTGCCGGTTATGTTAATTAAGAGTGGTTCAAAGAAATGATAATGTGCCCCAAGCAATAAAGGAGAGCAAAGATGGCAACAAAACGTGAAAAACGTGATCCGTATGTCTGGGAAGCCCTAATTTCGATACTGGGTTTGATAATTTTTATCAGCCTCGCAATTTTGCGCTATGAAACAGACGCCCATGTTCCCATTCTGCTCGGCGTGTTCGTGGCGGCGATCATCGGTTTGCGGGCCGGTTTCAGCTGGAAAGACATTGAAACCGGCATGCTCAACGGTATCACCAATTCCCTCCAGGCTATTGTGATTTTACTAATTATCGGCATTCTTATCGGGGTGTGGATCTTAAGCGGCGTGGTACCCACCCTGCTTTACTACGGCCTGAAAATACTGCACCCGTCCATATTTCTGCCGGCCACATTGATCATTTGTTCGATCACCTCCCTGGCCACCGGCTCCTCCTGGGGAACCGCGGGAACCATTGGCATCGCTCTGATCGGTGTTGGTGAAGGGCTGGGATTCCCGCTACCCCTCGTTGCCGGCGCGGTGCTTTCGGGTGCCTATTTCGGTGACAAAATGTCACCCCTATCTGATACCACCAATATGGCGCCGGGCATGGTGGGCACCGATCTTTATACCCATATAAAGCACATGTCCTACACCACCGGGCTCAGCTATGCCATTACCCTGGTAATCGAGATTGTGCTTAGCTTTTTTTACGGCGGCGGGCAGGCCAACCTGGAGAGCGTCAATCAGATCCTCACCGGTATCGACGCCCAGTTCAGTGTCAATCCAATGCTGCTGATACCTCCTGCGATTGTCATGGTCCTGGCGTTTAAAAGAATCCCGGCGGTTCCCGGCATTGTGATCGGCATCCTGACGGCCGGTATTCTGGGTGCCATTTTCCAGGGTAATGATTTTGGCGGTCTCCTCTCAGCGGCCTATGGCGGTTACACCAGTAATACCGGGGTGGAAGCCGTAGATAACCTGTTGACCAAGGGCGGTTTGTCCTCCATGATGTACACGGTTTCACTGGTTATCTGCGCTATGATGTTCGGCGGGATCATGGAAAAGACCAACCAGCTGCGCGTTGTGGTCGCCGTTATTCTAAAAAAGGCCCAATCCACCGGTTCGCTGATTACGGCCACCATCCTGACCGCCATCGGATCAAATCTGATCTTGTGCGATCAGTACATGTCCATCGTGATGACCAGCAAGATGTACGCCCAGTCATACAAAGACAAGGGCCTGCATCCCAAAAACCTGTCCCGGGCCGTTGAGGACAGTGCTACGGTTACCGCCAATCTGGTCCCCTGGAACTCGGGCGGTGCTTACATGACAGCCACCCTGGGTGTGCCTACCATCGCCTATCTGCCGTTTAATTTCTTCTGCTGGATCTCGCCAATTGTTTCCATGCTCTACGGCTGGTTCAACATTACCATTGATCCCCTGGATGAGGAGGTTGAAACTCCAGATGCGGAGCCCGAACAAGGTTCTGCTTAAAATCATGACGATCTTTTGATGAACGGTGTCAGAATAAAATGAAAGGGAGATACGGATATGTTCAAAACTATCTGTTTCAAAATCATATGTGCCGTTTTATTGTCCGGACTGTGGTTGGGCCCCGGGAATACTTCCGCCTTGGCTGCCGATGTCGAATTAGCCAAAGACTCGACCCTGGAGGGCATTATGCAACGGGGAGAATTACGCATCGGAGTAGAAGCAGGGTATATGCCCTTCGAGATGATCGACAAACGCAGCGGACTACGCCAGAAGGAGATCCGACATGGCGGCGTTCGCCGTAAAGGACGTAAACTTAGCCTGATAGGCTTTGACATTGATATCGGTATTGAAATGGCCAAGGCCCTGGGCGTCAAACCGGTGTTTGTAGACACCTTGTGGCCCAGCATCATTCCCGCTTTGAATTTAGGCCGCTTCGACATCATTTTCGGTGGGATGTCCGTTACCGAGTCCCGCAAGCAGAAAGTGGATTTTGCCGAGCCTTTCATGACGGTGGGGCAGACAGTCCTGCTCAATGCCAAGCATAAAGCCGCGGTTAAATCCTACCGGGATCTCAATGATCCTAAATATATCGTGGTTTCCAAGCCCGGAACGACCGGCGAGGAGGCCGTGAAGAAAATGATACCCAGGGCTACCTATAAGACCGTTGACACGGAAATCGCTGGGGCTATGCGCGTGCTCGAAGGAACGGCGGACGCCTTTGTCTACGATTTGCCGTTCAATGCCGTGTTTACCGCTATGCACCAATCGGAACAGCTGGTCTTTTTGGACAAGCCCTTTACCAAAGAGCCGATTGCCTGGGCGATACGCAGGAATGATCCGGACTTTTTGAAATTCTTAAACGATTTTCTGTCAAAAATTAAGTCCGACGGCAGCTTTGATGAAATTTATAACAAATGGTTTAAAAGCTCGGATTGGTTTCCCTATGTTCGATAGGACGATCATGTGTTGGCAACAACCTATCATTAGGCCACAAAGCTGATTGATGGCAACTTGTTTTACCAAATTGATCCGCAGGACTAGTTTCACGACTATTTTGTTGTTCGTGTCCTGCTTCGGCCTGCAGGCGGGCGAAAACGGGCAGGTACTGGAATCATCAGCGAACGGGCAAATCAACGGAATCGTAAACCCACATGATTCAACTTGCTATGATTGGCGAGGAACGATGGTTCCGTGTGATTTTAAGCGGCCGTACGCCGATCTCCTGCTTGATGCATCCAGTCCGGCAACTCGTTTTACCGATAACCGCAATGGTACGGTTACCGACAGGCTGACCGGGCTTATCTGGCTTAAGCATACCAATTGCTTTGGAATGACGGATTGGAAAGGGGCTGTGCAGGCTGTAAAAAAGCTTAAAGCTGGAGACTGCAGCTCTGATCCGGCCTTCGTCTTATCGGACGATTCATCTGCCGGCGACTGGCGTTTGCCGACCATGCGAGAACTCTGTACACTGATTGATTTCAGCCGGAGAAGCCCGGCCTTACCTGAAGGCCATCTGTTCGGGGAGCTGCCACCCGGCTTCCATTGGTCGGCGACCACGCTGGATTCTCATTCCGAAGTAGTTTGGATTGTGTACTTCGAATCCGGCACCACCTGTTACGATCAAATAGATAGTCGTGCCGGCCATGTCTGGCCGGTTAGGGGGCCTGTGGAATAACCTGAAGGCTTTGCTTTAAATAATATGTTGGGAACAATTAGGCTCCTACATATATCCACATGGAGAACCCGGTTCAACCATAGTGTCTGTCCCACCTGCAGGCAGGCATATTATCCGGAAATGCACGCCTCTGAACCCCAAGATTCGGACCAAGAGGGCGTTGCGCTGCCATACATGGTCTGGTCGCCCGACCTTATCGTGCCCCCCTGACACTCGTACCGGCCGATAAAGATAAACATATTAGTAGATTGATGTTGTTTGCCTGATTCTGGTCTACAAAAAAACCATTAAATTCCACCCTACTTTTTCCTTGACTTGTAGTTACGATGTAGCTAAATAATGATCACATTGTACCATAAAGCGCGGAAACTTGCCTCAAAGACGGCTAATATAGAATTTTTAATCAATATCAGGGCCTTAGGAAATGGTTGGCCCAAATGAACCAAACTGCGCGTCACGGATTCAGCGAACAAGGGGAAAAAAATGAGGTACGCAGAGACAGGGTTTAATTTGGAAATTGATTTAACCCGTGGGAACATTGAAAAGGTTGCCACCGATCCAAAAGATACAGAGCTCTATCTGGGTGGTTTGGGTACCAACGCCAAACTCCTCTGGGATCGGGTGCCGCCCGAAGTTGAGCCTTTCTCGGAAGACAATCTGCTGATTTTCGGTGCCGGCCTGCTGTGCGGGACTCCCGCTACCGGCTGCAACCGGACCATCGTGTCGACCATCTCACCGCAAACCCGCTTGATGGCCTTTTCCATGATGGGCGGTTTCTGGGCCCCTGAATTGAAATATGCCGGTTATGACAAGGTGGTTCTGCGGGGCAAGTCCCCCAACCTGGTGTACATCTGGATCCACAATGACAAAGTGGAAATCCGGGACGCCACCCACCTGGCGGGCAAAGGTTCCATTGAGGTGGCGGGGCTGATTCGTGAAGAATTGGATGAGCCCAAAGCCCAGGTGGCCGCCATTGGGTTGGCTGGCGAAAACCGGATCAATTTCGCCTCCATCGAGCAGGGCCGGTCCAGTGCCAGCCGCGGTGGGCTGGGGGCCGTCATGGGTGATAAGGGTGTCAAAGCGATCGTTGTACGCGGTACCCAGGACATCAATATGGCCGACCCGGAAGCATTCATCGGCTTGTGCAATGAAGTGCATGAGTATATCCAATTTCGCAATGACAACCCGATTCAGGGGGTCATGCCCATCCTGGCCGGCCTGGGGTCGCCCCAGGAAATGAAGGTCCATGATGAAAAGTGGCATACGGAAAACTTCATGTGGGGCAATTCGCGCACCCGGCGCAAGGGCTTCTGGACCGATGAGATTGCCCGTGAATGGACCGACACCATGGAGACGGCGCGAACCCGGCTGATCAGCTGTTTCAACTGCCCCATGAAGTGCGGGGCCACCATTTCGGTACCCGGGTATCCCACCTATATGATGAAATGCTTCACCAAACTGACCTACACCATGGCGGCTTATTCCGATCTGGACTTCGGTCTGAAGATCGCCCAGAAGGCCACCGAGTACGGCCTGGACGGGTTTTCCGCCCCCCAGGTGATGGCTTTTGCCCTCGAACTTTTGGAAAACGGGATACTCTCCAAAAGCGACTTCCCGGGGCTGCCGGAAGACAACGAAGAACAGTTCTTCTACCTGCTGGATATGATCGTCAAACGGGAGGGCATCGGCGATGTGCTGGCCGAAGGCACCTACTGGGCCGCCAAGAAAATCGGCAACGGTGCCGAGGATTACGCCCACAACAATATCAAGAAGCATGAACAGCTGCCCCTTAAGCTGTCCATGCTGAACCCGATCTATTTTCTCATGTACTCGACCGGGGAGAAGATCAATATCACCCAGATCGAGGGCCAGTTCCCCCAGGCACCGTTTCCCAAACGCGAACATCGTGTCAAGTTCACGGAGGATTGGATCCAGGTTCCCCACGAAAAGTTCAAACAGTACTTCATTGACTGGGAGCTGCGCGGGGAGAATTCGATCCCCTATTACCCAACTGTGGAGATGACCTGCGATATCGTGGACTGGATGGAGATGATGCACTACATCGATGACGCTCTGGGCATGTGTGCCGGTTTGTCGTCGTTCCCGCTCAAACCTCCTTACCATATCCACAACTATCCCAAGTTCATTTCAGCCGGGGCCGGGATTGAAATGGATCAAGAGAAACTGACGCTGGCGGCCAAGCGCTACCGGACCCTGGTCCGGGCCATCAACATCAGGTGCGGCATGCGGCGCAAGGATGAGAAGCCGCCCGAGAATCACTGGAAAAAACGCTTTCCGGAACTCGAAAAGGAACTGCTGGATTCCTACTACGCCATGAAAGGCTGGAACGATGACGGCATTCCGACTCTGGAAACGTTGAACGAGCTTGACCTGGATTACGTGAGCGCCGAGTTTATTGCCAGAGGCATTTTGACAGCAGAGACTTCTTCCGAGACTGCGGCGTAAAATTGGAATAGCCGTAAATATGCAATTAGCTATTGGCTGTTTGCTGTTAGATAAAGGGCTAACGGCTAAATGCTAAAAATTAATAGCCCCAATTTGAGAATTGACAGCGAGTGGAGGGCCCGAACTTTGACCGGTAAAAAGAAAACCAAAACAATCAAGACAATCAGAATCGACGTGGACAAATGCGACGGCTGCAAGGCCTGCGAGGTTATCTGCTCCGCCTTTCATGCTGCGCCGAAATACAGCAGCAACAATCCGGCCCGCTCTCGTATCCGGGTCATCCGCGATCCGCTGGCTGATATTTACGTACCGGTTTACGCCGGTGACTACGCTGTGGCCGAGTGTGCCGGGCGGGACAAATACACCATTGACGGTAAAGAGTACGACGAGTGCGCTTTTTGCCGGGCCTCCTGCCCTTCACGGGAAGAGTTCAAGGAACCCGATTCCGGCCTGCCGCTGAAATGCGACATGTGTGAAGGCGAGGAAGAACCCTTGTGCGTGAAATGGTGCGGTGCGGATGCCCTGATCCTCGAAGAGCGCGAGGTCGAAATCGAGGAAGATGAGGAAGAGGCCCCGGAAGAACTGGAAGTCGGCCTGGAATCGCTGGCTGACAAGTACGGCATAGATAAGCTCAAGGATGCCCTGACCCGTATGCAGGAAAACGATTAATCAGACCAGTCGAATGAAAAGGACAAATAAAGACAGTGGAAACAGTCGCTCCCTTCATAGAAGTCATTGATGAGATAAAAGATGCCGGTGGTGAGATCGTCAAGATGTGTTTCCAGTGCGGACTGTGCGATGCGGTCTGCCCCTGGAACCGGGTTCGTGATTTCAGCATGCGCCGGCTCATCCGCGAGGCGGCCTTTGGTTTAAGTGAGGTCGAAGGCGAGGATATCTGGCGCTGCACCACTTGCGGGACCTGCCCGGCCCAGTGCCCCCGGGGGGTTAAGCAGATTGACGTCAGCGTCTCCCTGCGGCGCGTGGCCGCGGAGTATGAGCTTTTTCCTACGTCCGTGCGCAGTGCCCGCACGGCCCGGGCCAGCATCATTTCCGAAGGCAACCCCCTCCAGGGCGAGCGCGCCAAGCGTGCCGATTGGGCCCAGGGACTCCCGGTAAAACCCTACGAAGAAGGCATGGAAGTCCTGTACTTCGTCGGCTGCTACCTGAGTTACGACCCCCGCATGAAAAAGGTGGCGGCGGCCACGGCCAACATCCTGAATGCGGCCGGGGTTGAGTTCGGTATTCTGGGAGACAAAGAGAGCTGCTGTGGCGAAAGCATTCGCAAAACCGGCAGCGAGGCAGTATTTAAAAATCTGGCCCGGGAGAATATCAAGGCCTTCATCGATAACGGCGTACGCCGAATTGTTGTTTCATCGCCGCATTGCTATCACACCTTCAAGAATGAGTACCCCGAGTTCATGGTAAGTTTCGAAGTCGTGCACATGAGCCAGTATATCTTGGAGTTGATCGAGGCCGGCCGGTTGGAATTCAAAGGGGAGTACCCCTGCAAAGTCACCTATCACGACCCCTGCTACCTGGGATGCCACAACGATGTCTATGACGAACCAAGGGATTTACTGGCCAAGGTGGCAGGGTTGGAACTGGTCGAGATGGAGGACTTTGGCAAAGGTAGTCTTTGCTGCGGCGGCGGTGGCGGCCGGATCTGGATGGATACGCCCCAGGAAGAACGATTCTCAGATATCCGGCTGAAACAGGCCCAGAAGGCAGGCGCCCAGGTACTGGCAACAGCCTGTCCGTATTGCATCACCAACTTTGAAGAGAGTCGCCTCAACCTGGAGCTTGAAGACGCCCTGGAAGTAAAAGACATCGTTGAAATCGTCAATGACGTAATCCAGGCGGAAGACTAACGTATCGTGATCTAAGAGTGCCGGGTAGTAGCGGTCTCGAACAAATACGAGGAGATAGAGACATTGGGAAACGACGTATTGCCAGCTGAGAAACTGCAGCCATTTTCAGAAAATCTCGGCAGCCGTAATTTCGGAGATGTCCTGGTTGTCGGGGGCGGAGTGAGCGGTATCCAGGCATCCCTGGACCTGGCGGCCGCCGGATTCAAGGTCTACCTGGTTGAGAAAGACGCGAGTATCGGCGGTCACATGGCCCAACTCGACAAGACCTTTCCAACCAATGACTGCTCTATGTGAATTCTCTCACCGAAACTGGTCGAGGTCGGCCGGCATCCAAACATAGAGGTTCTGACATTTACCGAAGTCGCCGGGATCGAAGGTGAACAGGGCGATTTCAACGTGACCTTGAAAAAGAGGCCCCGCTACATCATTGAGGATAAATGCACGGGTTGCACAACCTGTGTTGAATACTGTCCGGTGGAATATCCGGATGCATTCAACCAGGGAATCTCCCAGAACAAGGCCGTGCATGTCTATTTTTCCCAGGCGATCCCCCTGGTAGCTTATATTGACGATAGTTGCCTGCGCCTCAAAGAGGACAAGTGCGATATCTGCCGGGGGGTGTGCAAGACCGGCGCAATCGATTTCAGGCAGACCACGGAAACCTACCAGGTCAATGTCGGGGCGGTGGTCCTGTCTTCCGGCATGAAGCCGTTCGATCCCGGCATCCGGGACGAGTATGGCTACGGCCGCATGCAGAATGTGGTCGCCAGCATGGACTACGAGCGCCTGCTCTCTTCGACCGGCCCCTACGCCGGTGAGGTATTGCGCGCGTCAGATAAAACCCACCCCAAGAAAGTCGCCTGGATCCAGTGCATCGGGTCCCGGCGCGTGACCGAGGGCGATAACAGTTATTGCTCGGGGGTCTGCTGCACCTATACCCAGAAACAGGTGATCCTGACCAAAGAGCACGAGCCGGACTCGGAATGCACCGTGTTTCATAACGACATCCGCGCGTTCGGAAAAGATTTCGAAAGATATTTCCAACGGGCCGAGCAGCTGGATGGGGTTGAGTTCATCCGCAGCTACGCCTCCATTGCCAAGGAGGATCCCGAGACCGGAAGTGTGACGGTCCGCTATGCCACCCCGGCCGATGGTGTCAAGGAAGCCGAGTTCGACATGGTGGTGCTGTCTGTCGGGTTGAACCCCCCGGAAACGAACAGGCAGCTATCCGAACAGTTCGGCATCGATCTCAACGATCACGGTTTCTGCGCCACGGAATCTTCCAACCAGATCAAAACCAACCGCCCCGGTGTTTACATCAGCGGCGCTTTCCAGGGACCGACCGATATTCCCGAATCCGTTTTTTCTGCCAGCGGTGCCGGATCGCAAATCGGGGAGCAGCTGGATTACCGGCGTGGGAAACTGGCCAGAGAACGGGTCTACCCGGAAGAGAAGGATGTCTCCGCCGACGAACCGCGCATCGGCGTATTCGTGTGCCACTGCGGCGCCAACATTGGCAGTGTGGTCGATGTACCATCCACAGTCGAGTATGTTCGGACCCTGCCCAATGTGGTGTATGCCACTGAGCAGATTTTTTCCTGTGCTACGAACTCCGCCAGGGAGATCACGGATTTGGCCGTAGAAAAGGGACTCAACCGGGTTGTGATTGCCGCCTGTTCGCCCCGGACCCTGGAGCCGTTGTTTCGGGATACACTACGGGAAGCAGGCCTGAATCAATACTATATGGACATGGCCAATATCCGCGAACACTGCTCCTGGGTACATGCCAAGCAAAAAGACCAGGCTACCCAGAAGGCCCAGGATATCGTGCGTATGTCCGTGGCCCGGGCCGCCAAGCTCGAGCCGCTGCAGGAGTACGACCTGCCGGTCAACAAGGCGGCCCTGGTGGTGGGCGGCGGTATCGGCGGCATGACCTGTGCACTTTCCATTGCCCGGCAGGGGCATGAGGTGCACCTGCTGGAAAAGGCCAAAGAGCTCGGCGGTATGGCCCGGAGAATCCACTCCACTCTCGAAGGTCTGGATGTCCAGACTTACCTGGATGATCTAATCCGGGCCGTCTACCAGAATCCCCATATCCATGTATCCCACGAGGCCACCATTAAGGCGGTGGACGGGTACCTGGGGAATTTTACCACTACCGTGGAAACCGAAGGCCGGATCAAGACCATCAAGCATGGTGCCTCGGTTCTCGCCATCGGTGCGGATGTTTACACCCCGGCGGAATACCTCTATGGAGAAAATGAAAATGTGTACACGCACATCGATCTGGGGGGGGAAATCGCCAAGGGGAATGAAGCGGTCATAAACGCCGAAAGCCTGGTCATGATCCAGTGTGTGGGCTGCCGCAATGAAGATCGCAATTACTGCTCGCGGGTCTGCTGCGGCCATGCTGTTAAAAACGCCCTCAAGCTCAAGGAGAAAAATCCGGACATGCGCATCTATATCCTCTTTCGAGATATGCGCACTTACGGGTTCCGCGAGGATGCCTACCGCGAAGCCAGCGAAAAGGAAGTGCGGTTCATCCGGTATACGCCTGAAGATCCCCCTGAAGTCGAAACCGCCAAAGAAGGGGGCAAGGACGTTATCAGGATTACGGTAACGGACCAGATCCTCGGGCAGCGGTTGGAACTGGACGCCGATGTGCTCTCTCTTGCAGCAGCGGTTATCCCGTCCGCTTCGATCCAGAAGATTGCCTCCCTTTTCAAGGTTACCCTGAGTCCGGATGAGTTTTTCAAAGAAGCGCATGTGAAACTCAAACCGGTCGAGTTTGCCGCAGACGGCGTGTTCCTTTGCGGTACCGCCCATTATCCCAAGCATATTCCGGAGACGATCAACCAAGCCTACGGTGCAGCCGGCCGGGTACTGACGCTGCTTTCCAATGACACGGTGGTGGCTTCCGGGTCTGTAGCAGAAGTCATTGAGTATGATTGTGTCGCTTGCGGCGCCTGCATCACGGCGTGCACGTACGACGCCATAGAGTTCATTGACACCCCCAAGGGGAGTAAAGCCTGGGTGAATCCCATTCTCTGCAAGGGCGATGGCGTTTGCAATGCCAAGTGTCCCACCAGTGCCATTGTGTTGAAGCATTTTACCGATGAGGAGATCTGCAGCCAGATTGATACGGCAGTTACGGACGAAGAAGTCCTGCAGCAGATGGATGCGATAACAGAAGGTGGAAGGTAGAAGGTATTAGGTGGAAGGTATAAGGTATAGGGTTGAAGGTGTAAGGTAGTGGGTAGAAGGTAAAAGGGGTTTTACTTCAGCCTTCAGTCTTCGGCCTATAAACCTATAAGCTTTTAAAGTTTTTATCAGGAGGTCCTAGTAGATGAGTCACGAATTCAAACCGAGAATATTGGGCTTTGTCTGCCACTGGTGAGCTTACGGGGCGGCTGACCTGGCTGGAGTTTCCAGACTACAATATTCGAACGATATGCGGCTTATTCGGGTCATGTGTTCCGGTAGAGTCGATTTGGAGTTCCTGCTCAGGGCCTTTCTAAAAGGGCAGGACGGTGTTTACATCGGGGGGTGCAAACTGGATGAATGCAACTACGTTACCCACGGTAATTACGACGCCCTGGCCAACACCTACCTTTGCAAGCGGATACTGGCCCACATCGGCCTGAACCCGGATCGAATGCGGACGGACTTCATGTCCGGTGCCGATGGTAATCTGCTGGCGGAATACACGGATGAATTCAGCAGTCAACTGCAGGAAATGGGACCCCTGGGGTCAAGTGAGGGCCTGGCGCCTAATGAAGTCCGGTTTAAATTGACCGCGGCTAAAAAACTGGTGCCCTACCTGCGTTTAGTGGAAAGGCAACGGTTGCGGGCGCCTGAAAAAACAAAGCAGGCCTATAAAGCGTATTACGAGAGTGACGAGGTCAGGGCTCTCTTTGACGGTATCCTGTCGGAGAAACTGGCCGTCAGCCAAATCTTGCTGCTCTTGGGAGAGAAACCCTTGTCGACCAGCGATATTTCCGAACGATTGGGCTTGAACCCGTCGGATGTATCCCGGTACATGATTACATCCTCCCGGCATGGGATGGTGCGGTATGACACGCGCAGCCAGTGTTACGCGTTAGCTTAGACCGTCATTGAATCAGCGCAAGCATATTTCAGGGAAGTGAACATGGAAATTGAGAATGTAGACCAGATCATCGACCGACATAATGGGGAAGAAAGTTCCTTGCTGCAGATCATGCTGGATATCCAGAGTGAGAATAACTGGCTTCCCAAGGAGGCTTTGGGAAGAGTCAGCGAGAGACTGGATGTGCCCATGACCCGCATACAGCATATTGCGACCTTTTATAAGGCTTTCAGTCTGGTGCCCAAGGGGCGCCACAAGGTTCACATCTGCATGGGCACCGCCTGCCACGTACGGGGCGCTTCGCGTATCCTGGATACGGTGGAAGATGCCACCGGGATCAAACCCGGAGAGACCGACCTGGAGTTGAAATTCAGCCTGGAAACGGTCAACTGCCTGGGGTGCTGTGCCCTTGGGCCGGTCATGGAAGTCGATGGCAAGGTCCACGGGAAAATGTCACCGGTCAAGACCAGTGAAGCGATAAATACATACGAGTAGGGGAGAACTATGGCGCGGTTAAATACGCCTGAAGAACTTCAGAGCTTCAGACAGGAAATCCTATCCAAAAAAGATCCCAACAATCCCTGCGTTTCCATCTGCGCCGGGGCCGGTTGCGTGGCCTCGGGCGCCGATGAAGTCATCACGGCCTTTCAAGCGGAAATCGAAAAAGAAGGCCTGGCCGCAACCGTGGATACCAAGGGTACCGGCTGCCCCGGTTTTTGCGAACGCGGACCGGTGGTCGTCATCTATCCCGAGGAGATCTGTTACCTGCAGGTAACGAAGGACGATGTTCCCGAGATTGTGGCGCAGACCCTGAAGGAAAACAAGGTGGTGGAGCGGCTCCTGTTCGAAGACCCGGTTACCGGGGAGAAAGCCGTCAAGGAGTCCGATATCTCCTTTTACGCCAGCCAACAGCGCACGGTGCTGTGCAACAACATCAAGATCGATTCTAAATCGATTGACGACTACCTGGCCATTGGCGGGTATTCCGCGCTGTCCAAAGCATTGAACCAGATGAGTGATGTGGATGTGCTTGAGGAAGTGAAAAAATCCAACATCCGGGGCCGGGGTGGTGCCGGTTTTCCCGCCGGTGTCAAATGGGAAGGTTCCCGGAATGCTGCCGATCCAATCAAGTATGTCATCGTAAACGCCGACGAAGGGGACCCCGGCGCCTTTATGGACAGAGCCCTTCTGGAAGGCAACCCCCACTCCATTTTGGAAGGACTGATTATCGGTGGTTACGCCATTGGTGCACATGAGGGCTATTTCTACGTTCGACAGGAGTACCCGCTGGCCGTAGAGAATATCAACCTGGCCATCAGGCAGGCTGAAGAATACGGTCTGCTCGGGGAAAATATCCTCGGTTCGGGATTCGACTTCAAGGTCATTGTCCACCAGGGCGCCGGCGCCTTTGTGTGCGGCGAATCGACGGCCCTGATGACGTCGCTGGAAGGCAAGGCCGGTGAGCCAAGGCCGAAATACGTGCGGTCCAATGTAAAGGGACTCTGGAACCGGCCCAGTGTGCTGAACAATGTCGAGACCTGGGCCAACGTACCCCTGATCGTCAACAACGGCGCGGACTGGTTTACTTCTGTCGGGACTGAATCCAGTAAAGGCACCAAGATTTTCTCGCTGGTTGGCAAGATTACCAACACCGGCCTGGTGGAAGTCCCCATGGGGATGACCCTGCACGATATCATCTATGAAATCGGGGGTGGTATTCCAGAAGGCAAAAAGTTTAAGGCCGTACAGACCGGTGGGCCTTCCGGCGGCTGCATCCCGGAAGAACAGCTGAACCTGGAGGTGGGCTTCGATGAGCTCACCAAGGCCGGCTCCATGATGGGATCGGGTGGTATGATCGTCATGGACGAAGACACCTGCATGGTGGATGTGGCCCGCTACTTTATCAAATTTCTCACCGATGAATCCTGCGGCAAATGCGTTCCCTGTCGGGAAGGCCTGCGCCAGATGGACCGCATCCTGACCAACATCACCACCGGCAAGGGCCAGGACGGGGACATCGAGCTGCTGGAAGAGTTGTCCGAATGCGCCGTGGATGCATCCCTGTGCGCCCTCGGCAAGAGTGCTCCCAATCCGTTTTTAAGCACCCTGCGCTATTTCCGGCACGAGTACGAGGCACACATCAAGGATAAGAAATGCCCGTCCCTGTACTGCAAGGAGTTGACCGCCTACTATATCGACCCTGAAAAGTGCCAGGCCTGTATGATCTGTGCCCGCAAGTGCCCGGTGGACGCCATCGAGGGCGGTAAGAAAATGATCCATGTCATCAATCAGGAAACATGCACCAGTTGCGGGACCTGCCTGGAAGTGTGTCCTTCGCGTTTTGCGGCGGTGGTCAAACTGTCTGGTGAACCGGTGCCCCCGGCAGTCGATGAAAAAGACAGAATCATAACCAAAAAGAGCAAATAACAATGAGCGAATTCCAATTAGAAATCGATGGACAGGCTGTAACGGCCACTGAAGGGATGACGGTGCTGGAGGCTGCCCAGAGTGCGGGCATATCCATTCCCACGTTGTGTCACCATGAGAAACTGGAACCCTTTGGCGGCTGCCGGATTTGCATCGTGGAAGTTGAAGCGAATGGCTGGACCAAGCTCGTTGTTTCCTGCGTGTATCAGGCCGAAGAGGGCATCATTGTGCGCACCCGCTCCGAGAAGGTCGATCGCCTGCGCAAAACCATCCTGGAACTGCTGTTGGCCCACGCTCCGGATTCACCACCGCTGCAGGCCCTTGCTGAAGAGTACGGAGCCGAAAGAGACCGGTATGAAAAGGACGCTTCCTTCTGCATCCATTGCGGCCTGTGTGTCCGGTATTGTGCGGAAGTAAAAAAAGCCAACGCGGTAGGCTTTGTCGACCGCGGTATCCGTAAAGAGATCAGTTTCGTACCGGATATTGCCGCCAAAGAGTGCAACGACTGCAAGGAGTGCTTTCCGCTCTGTCCCACATCTTACCTGCAAGCGGTGTTTGTGCTAACTGAATCACTTGCGTTCCCCCAAGAACCATAATTGTCACACTGTGGTTGTAGGTGTACCGGTTAGATAAATGGCGTCACCCCGGCGAAAGCCGGGATCCAAGTTTCCGTACACGTAATCAGGCTATAAACGCAGAATCCCCCACAGGGCATGCATTGATGTCATGTGGGGGATTTTTAATTAGCGCAGCAGGTTTTTAATTACGTTTAAGCCATGTTGGCGGCCACGATCTCCGCAATATCAAGCGTTTTGATCTCCTCTTCCTTGCCCATCTCTTTCATACCGTCCTCGACCATGGTCAGACAAAACGGGCAGCCCACGGCCACGTTGGCTACGTTCTGGTGGTCAATCTCCTCACTGCGTTCCAGGTAGATGCGCTTGCCGATGGTCTCCTCCATCCACATCCGGCCTCCGCCGGCGCCGCAGCAAAAACTCTCCTGGCCGCAGCGTTCGAGTTCCTTGAAGCCGTCTTTAGCCACCGATTGCAGCAAAGAACGCGGCTGATCGAACACATCGTTGTAGCGGCCCAGGTAGCAGGGGTCGTGGTAGGTGAGGGCACCTTCCAGTGATCTGTTCAGCTTGATCTTGCCTTCCTTGACCAGCTGCGCGATGAACGCGGAGTGATGGATGACCTCGTAATTGCCACCCTTCTGGGGGTACTCGTGTTTCAGGGTGTTCAGACAGTGGGGGCAGGCGGCGATGATCTTTTTGACGTTGTAGCCGTTGAGGGTTTCGATGTTCTCCTCGGCCATCATCTGGTAGAGCATTTCGTTGCCCACCCGCCGGGCAAAGTCGCCGGTGCACTTTTCTTCCGTACCTAAAATAGCGAAGTTTACGCCGGCCTTTTGCAGGATCTTGACCAGGGCGGTAGAGACCTTCTTGGTGCGGTCATCGAAACTGCCGACACATCCCACCCAGAGCAGGTAGTCCACATCCGAGTCCTCGGCCATGGTCTTGACATCCAGGCCCTCAGCCCAGTCTGCCCGCTTGTCATAGCCAATGCCCCAGGGGTTTCCATTACGTTCCAACCCTTTCAGGGCCGTGTTCAGCTCCTTGGGATAGGCTTCAGCCATTAAAAACTGGCCCTGGCGCAGGGCGGTGACGCGCGGCACCTGCTCGATGGTCACCGGGCAGACCGCCTCGCAGGCCCGGCAGGTGGTGCAGGCCCAGAGGGTGTCTTCGGCGATGACATCACCCACCAGCGCTTTCTCGCTGTTGAGGGCCATCATCTCTTCCTTTACCTTTTCCGCCTGTTCTTCGTCTTCGAGGCCGGCCAAAGTGGCTTTCAAGCCGGCCCGCTTGATGATGTTGGCGGAATTGTCGAGCAGTTCGAGCTTCAGGCTGTCGTTGAATTCATGCAGACTCAACGGTTTATCCGTAGTGTACGCCGGGCAGACCTCCTTGCAGCGGCCGCACTCGGTACAGGTGTACAGGTCCAGGCCCTGTTTCCAGTCGAGCTGGTGTATATGGTTGATACCCAGGGATTCGTCTTCCCAGGCGGCCTCGTCTTCGAGGTCCAGCCATTTGGCTTTCTCGTGGGGGTAGTCCAGGCTTTTGAAAAATACGTTTGGCAGGGCCGTGATTACGTGAAAGTGTTTACCCGTGGGCAGTACGTTCAGGAACACCAACTGGGTGATGATATGCGTCCAGAACATCAACGTCATGAGGGTTGTGGCGGCATCGACGCCCAGGCCGGAAACCAGGCCGGCCGCGCCCACTGACACCGGTGTCCAGGCAAACTCGCTACCATATTTTACATTGTTGAAAAAATGCAGGCTGTCCGGGTTGCCGTAGAGTTGGATCAGGTTGTAGCGCGTGCCGTCGTAGAGCAGGTCGGAGACCATGAGGATGCCGATCATTACCAGGACCAGGTAGGCCTCGAAGGTGTTATGCATCCGCTCCGGCTTCAGCACCGCCCGGCGGAAGAATGCGTACAGCACCATCAGCAAGACGATGCCTTCCATGATATCCTTCACGAAGATATACAGGTAACCCAGCAGGTACTCATCCCCGAAAAAGGGCAGATGAAACCCCATCTGGTACCCTTCACCATACAAGGTGATACTGCGGATCAACAGCACACAAAATCCCCAGAAGATGAAAGCGTGCATGATACCGGAGCCGCGTTCCCTGGCCCGCCCGACCAGCCGTTTCTGGCCCACGGCCAGAACCAGCACGGCCACCACGCGCTCTTTAATGTGATTGGCTCTATCGGCCGGCTCCAGGGCGCGCAGCAATTGGATTTTACCCCACATCGTACGGCCGAATACGGCCAGGGCTACGATCAGCAGGATGGACATCAACAGGGGATTCATGGCTACCTCATCAATCAATTTTAACTATTCATGAACCGGGCTGGTAGGTTTTAGCCGTCATGCCGGCGAAGGCCGGCATCCAGGGATTTCGAGAGGGACAGCTGGATGCCGGATCAAGTCCGGCATGACGATACGGACAGCCGAGTTAGCTTCTTACTTTGGCGATTTCTTCCTTGAGAACCGGCACTACTTCGAACAGGTCGCCGACGATACCATAATCGGCCACGTTGAAGATGGGCGCTTCGGGGTCCTTGTTGACCGCCAGAATCACCTTGGAGCCGTTCATGCCCGCCAGGTGCTGGATGGCGCCGGAAATGCCAATGGCCATATAGAGGGTCGGGGCCACGATCTTGCCGGTCTGGCCGACTTGCTTGTTGTGGGGCAATAAACCGGCATCCACCATGGCGCGGGAAGAGCCAAAACCGGCGTTGAGATCGTTGGCCAGTTCCTTGACCATGTCGATTCCGGCCTGGTCCTTGGCACCGCGTCCCACTGAAATAACGATGTCCGCATCAGCCAGATCGATCTCGCCGCTGGCATCCGATACGAGCTCTTTGATAACAGCCTTCAAATCTGCGTCCGGTGTGGTCAATTTGACGACATTTTCGGTCCCGCTGATGCCGGGATCCGCCTCGAAGGCACCGGCCCGGACAACGGCCACCAGCTGGGGCGTATTGACCTTGATTCGCTGCATCACTTTGTTGGCAATGGCAGGGCGCACGATTTCAATCTGATCACCGTCCAGCGACACATCGGTAATTTCGGTGGCGCAGGCGACTTCCAGCTTTGCCGCAACCCGGGGGGCGGCGGTCTTACCGCTTTCGGAAAAACCAAACCAGATAAGGTTGGCGCCGGACTGCTGGGCGGCATCCGCCACACAGGTCGCGTACGGGCCGGCTGAAAATAGTTCCAGTCCCGGATCATCGGCGATGTATTGTGTGTCTGATCCGGCGTTGGCCAGTTCGGATGCGAGCGCTTCGATATTGCTGCCGATGGCCACCACGGCGGTTTCGGCGCCGATGGCCTTGGCCTTGGATAACAACTCGGCGGTGCTGTTTTTCAGGACACCCTCTTTGGTGTCTGCTACTACAAGTACTTTAGCCATGATATGTTTTCCTTGTATATAAGGTTAAGGTCTAAAAAAGATCCGGCGGGATCGGTTGCATGTCCTAAAAAACTTTGGCTTCACTGGCCAACAGCCCGACCACCTGGGCTGTAATTTCGGCCGGGTCGCCTTCGAATTTCTGGCCGGCTTGTCGTGTTTCGGATTTCATGAATTCAACGATCTCCGATTTTAGGGATCCGCAGCCGACCTCATCTGCCGAAGTGCCCAGCGAAGCCAGGTCCATGCTCTGGATCTTCTTTTTCTTGGCCAGCATGATGCCGCGCATGGCGGGCAGGCGCGGTTCATTGATACTGTCGCTCACCGTGACCACGGCCGGAAGCTCAATTTCGACAATTTCGGTGCCGGCATCGCCCAGACGGGATACCTTGACGTGCTGGTCGTCCACAAAGTCGATGGCGATAACATTGCTCACGCAGGGGATGCCCAGGTTTTCAGCCAGGATGATACCGGTCTGGCCGCTGTCCGTGTCCTGGGCCTGTTTGCCGGAGATGATGAGATCGTAGTCACCGTTTTCGTAAACCTTCTGCAGCACTTTGGCGAAAACAAACGCGTCTGCGTTGGCCAGGGCCGGGTCATCGATTTCGATGCCGTCTTCAATCCCCATGGCATAGGCCTTGCGGATCATCTTGGTATTGTCTTCCCCGCCGCCGATGCTGACCAGGGTCGTTTCCGCACCGTTGTTTTCCTTTAGTTGAACGGAGGCTTCTACCGCATTTTCGTCCCAGGCGTTCATGACATACTGCAGCCCGTCCTCGACGATGGCTCCGTTTTCCACGTTGATGTTCAATTCTACATCAACTACCTTTTTTACGGTTGTGAGAATCTTCACAATGTCCTCCTCGGTATTAATTAGTGTTCGTTTGCACTTGTTTACTAAATATACAGCAGCCGGGGCTAAACACCCCCGGCCCCTGAATTGAGCTCGGATGCGATCCCTTTCAACAGTGAACTTATTTCCGGAAAAGAAGATTCCGGTACCTGATGCGTCAAACCAACCGCCCAAATAGCGGCCTGCAGCCCGCCGCCTTTCACTTTTACCGGGATGGCAAATGAAACCATGCCTTCTATGTACTCTTGCCGGTCGATGACAATACCCTGTTGGCGGGCTTCCAGAACTTCGCGCCGGTATGTTGCTATATCGGTCGTGGTATGGGGTGTATAGGGTTTCAATTCGGTGCGCGCCAGGATGTCATCAATCTCTTCATCGGGCAGCTGGGTGAGCATGGCCTTGATGCCGGGGCCCGCCAAAACCGGCATGCGCAGACCGATCTCCGAAGACACCTTGATGCCGTAAGCCGAATCAACTTTGTCGATCAGGATGGAGCGTCTATCCGCCCGAATACCTAAAAACGCGGAGAGTTTTGTTTTCGCATTGATCATTTCCAGGTAGGGGTGGGCAGCCTGGATCAGTTCCGAGCGGTTACCGGCAATGTTGCCCAGGATATAGAGGCGTGTGCCGAAGACAAACTTTCCGCCGGGGTTGTGCTCGAGCACGTTGAGGTCCTGCAGGGTGTGGACGATGTTGAATACCGTGCTTTTGTTCAGATCGAGCTCCCCGGAAATGTCACTGATGCCCATCGGTTCACGGGTTCTGGCAAGCAGATCCAGAATAGCGAAGCACTTATCGATGGCTGGTACTCTTTTAAACGCTGGGGGCATAAGGAGATCCGAAATTGTTTCTTATAGAAAACGTTCGTTCTACATATCAAACGATTGCCAATTCTGTCAAGGGAAAAGCAAGCCACCGCCGGCAATTGTGCTGGTAACCCAAACAACCAAATATTTCTATAATATTAATATGTTATTATATTGTACAACGAACAGAACGATCTCTAACGCAAAAACATTTCTAAAAATTGGTTGACAGGACATGCCAAGGTAAAATATTTGTATGTACAAACATTAAACGGGGCGACCATGGGAACGAAAAAATCAATATTACACGACTGCCTGTATTTTACGGCCAATTCACTCTCCCGGATTATTACCCGGATGGCTGAAGAGGAGTTTCGTAAAACCGGACTGTCCCCTTCCTATGCTTTTCTGGTGATGCTGGTGATGGATGATCCCGGTATTGGCCAGAAGGCCCTCTGTGAACAGCTCAACCTGGCGCCTTCGACGGTTACCCGTTTTGTGGATGCTTTGGTGCAAAAAGGATACCTCACCAGACAGAGCATAGGCAAAACAGCCAATATCTATCCTACTGCGCAAGGCATCGCATTGCGCGAGTCTATCGATGCGGCCTGGACAAGCCTGCACATGCGCTACGCTGCTGTTCTGGGTCTGGAGGCGGGGGATGAATTGACCGCTGCGATCGACCGGGCCGCTGCAAAGCTGGGTAGCACCGGGTAATTTTTTTCATGTAAATGTTGTGTGTACAAACAATAATATTCTGAATAACCATGACGAAAGGAGCCTAACATGTTTCCGCAAAGAATTCTGGGCAAAGACGGCCCGGCCGTTAGCGCAATCGGTTACGGGGCTATGGGGTTGGAGGGATACTACGGTGCTGCCGACGAAGATGTTGCCGTTGCGGTCCTACAGCATGTCCTTGATGCCGGCTGTACATTCATTGATACTGCCGATGCCTATGGGAATGGACACAATGAAGCGCTTATCGGGCGTGCCTTGGGAGATCGCCAGAAGGAAGTCTTTGTCGCTACCAAATTCGGCATTGTGTTTGACGAAGGCCAGACAGGGACCGACGTGCCGACCGGTTGGGGCTTTTCCCTGCCTGTAAACGGCATGGCAACGTATGTACGGCACAGCCTGGAGGGCAGTCTGCGCCGGTTGGGGACCGATTGTCTGGATTTGTGGTATCTGCATTTTCCTGATCCGGCCACCCCCATTGAAGAGACTGTCGGCGCCATGGCGGCCGCTGTCGAGGAAGGCAAGGCCCGCTACCTGGGGCTGAGCAACGTCACCGCCGAGCAGGTGCGCAGGGCGCACGGTGTCCATCCTATCGCCGCCGTTCAGTTCGAGTATTCCCTCTGGCGCCGTGAGGCCGAGACCGAACTGCTGCCGACCTTGCGTGAACTGGGCATTGCCCTGGTACCCTGGTCACCGCTGGGCAGCGGGTTTTTGACCGGAACCGTAGATACCCTGGCTGCCGAAGATTTCCGCAAAAACAATCCGCGCTATCAGGGCCAGAATTTCGCAACCAACCAGGAACGGTTTGCCCCGCTGCTGTCCATCGCAAAAGATTGCGGTATTACACCGGCCCAACTTTCCCTGGCGTGGCTGCTGCATCAAGGTGACGATATCATCCCTATCCCGGGAACCCGCAAAAAAGAACGCGTGACCGAGAACCTACAAGCGGCTGACGTGCCCCTCGACCCGGCTACCGTTGCCAAAATAGCCGAACTGGCCGCACCTGGCCTGGCTGAAGGGGCCCCTTTGTTGGCTTGAGCTAAAATCCTATATTTGAGATAGCCCCTAGCAGTAAAGCAACGTCTTTCTTATTTAAACATAAGGAGAAAACAGATGAAACCGATCGGACCTGTGAATGCCCTTTACCCCATGCCTACGACGCTGGTAGGCGTCACTGTGAACGACAAGCCGAACTTTCTGGCAGTGGCCCATGTGGGCATCCTTAACCACGGCACTCCCCAGTATCTGTCTATCGGTCTGGGCAAGGTGCACTATTCCAATGCCGGCCTCCTGGACAACCGGACGTTCAGCATCTGTCTGCCGTCTGAAGACCTCATGGTGGAAACAGACTATTGCGGGATCATGACCGGTAAAAAGACGGACAAGGCCGCCCTGTTCGATGTCTTCTATGGTGAGTTGGGAACCGCGCCCATGATTCGCCAATGCCCGGTCAACATGGAAATGAAATTGCACGACGTTTTGGACTTCAAGACCCACGACATCTTTATCGGCGAACTGGTGGAAACCTATGCCGATGAAAATGTGCTCACCGACGGCAAGGTGGATGTCTCCAGACTGCGGCCCTTGCTGTTCGACATGGCCAGCGTGAAATATTGGCGCCTGGGGCCATCGATTGGCAACTGTTGGAGTGCAGGCAAAGCACTCAAAAGAAAATAAGCAGATCGTTGCGGTCCAATCCAGCCGGATGTTCAAGGACGCCGCTCAGCGTTTTGTCCGGTTCTCTGCAGCGGCGATCCTGGGCCGCATGTCAGGTTGCATCTTTTGTGTGTCTTTCAACAAACAGGTCTACTGAATCCAAATTTCCCCGAATCGATCCAAATGACCCTTTTAATAACCGGAGGCATTCCATATGGAATTACACGTATATCTTGCATTCGTTATCGCCACGGCCATCATGATTGCACTGCCCGGACCCAGCGTGCTCCTGACCGTTGCCCATAGTATTTCATTCGGCTGGCGACCGGCTTTATCCACGGTCAGTGGAGAGACAGCGGGCATTGCCGTTCAACTTATAGTTGCCGCCATCAGTCTGACCTCATTGTTAACTGTCGTGGCCGAAGCATTTGAGTGGCTCCGCTGGGCCGGAGCAGCATATCTTATCTATCTCGGGATCAAGCAGTGGCTTAGCGGCAACGATCACCTGGCGCCTGACACTGCCTCGGTTTCCAAAACGAATCTATTCGTTCAAGGGTTGGTGATCACGATCCCGAATCCAAAGAGTTTGATCTTTATTGCAGCATTTCTACCGCAATTTATCGATGCAACGCGTCCGCTTGGGCTGCAATTTGCCATTATTGTTCCGACATTTTTAGTGATCACCTTTGCCGTAACAGCGGTTTGGGCCTTGGTCGCCGGAAACGCAAGGGGGGTTTTTAGAAGCCGGCGAGCTGTTAAAGCAGTCTCGCGGACAGCCGGAGGATTGATGATCATGGCCGGTGTCGGCCTGACGCTTGCTCGCCGCGGTAATTGATTAGAAGCCATCTCAAAAAAGTCTTTTAGCCCAAACTCGGCGTTGGTCGCTCGCTTCAAATCATCGAAACACTACAGTATTTACCACGCAAGGCATTGGCTGCGCTGGCACCTCCGGGATAAATCTCGCGGTCGCCTTGATTTTGAACCAAAATTCGATTTTTGAGATAGCTTCTATCAAAGCCCACCAAGAACTGGCCAGATCATTTCATGATCGATGGAACCATGGCATAACCTTCTGTAATTATATAAAATTAATTGGTTTTTTGGATGCCTGCTGAAACCGGTAACCGAGGACCGTGTTTAAATTCTGAAAAAAACCGGTGGTTGGACACAAGAAATGGTATAGAGTGAATAACTCAAAAATATTTCCACCTTAAGGGTGCCGGTCGAATTCTCACCTATCACAGATCGGCATCCTGAACGGTTACCACACCGGTCAGAACAGGAGGACCCCACGCATGCAGTATAGACGCTTAGGCCGTTCCGGTTTGATGGTCTCCGGCTTAACGCTGGGCACCATGAATTTTGGTGGTCCCACCGACGATGCCACTGCATTTAAAATGATCGACATGGCCCTTGATCAGGGCATCAATATTCTGGATTGCGCCAATGTTTACCGCGACGGGGCCAGCGAGAAAGTCCTGGGCAAGGCCCTGGCGCGTGACGGCAAGCGGGAAAAGGTGCTGTTGACCTCCAAAGCCTTTTTACCAACCGGCACCGCCCCCAATACCAGCGGCAACAATCGCCACAATTTAATCAACAGCTGCCTGGCCAGCCTCAAGCGCCTGCAGTGCGACTAACTCGATATCTTTTTTCTGCATCGGACCGACTGGGACGTGCCCCAGGAAGAGACCCTGTCAGCACTGGATTACCTTTTAAATCGGGGGTATATCCGCCATGTGGCCTGTTCCACCCACCCGGCCTGGCGCACCGTCGAGGCCCTGCACATCGCCGACCGGAAAAATTACCCGAAATTTATTTGCGAGCAGCCGCCCTACAGCCTGCTGGACCGACGCATTGAAAATGACATTGTGCCCATGTGCCAGGCCTATGATCTGGGCCTTATGACCTGGTCGCCCCTGGCGCAAGGTGTTCTGGCCGGCCGATACCAGGCGCAAGACGCCTTTCCCGACGGCAGCCGGGCCTCCCAAAAAAGCATCTATGCCGAGCGGGTGACGGACCGGGGCATCCACATCTCCCAACTGGTGAGCGAACGAGCCCTGGCCGGCGGGCAAACAGCTACTGCGCTGGCCGTAGCCTGGATTCTCCACCAGCCCGCCATTAGCTCAGTTATTATTGGCCCGCGTACGCCGGCCCACCTGGAAGATCTGCTCAGAGCCGACGATATCCGGCTGTCGCCGGATGATCTGGCCTGGTTCGACACCCTGGTGCCGCCGGGCACCTTTGTTTCCGACCACTTCAACACGGCCGGCTGGCGGCCCGATGCGCCCGACGGTCTATTGACCCGCTGGGACGATGCCGAATAGTCCGCCTGTTTCATGAAATTATCCCAATTATTTAATTTTATTAAAAATAATCAGACACTTAAAGTCCAATCGCAGTATGAATATTGGGCGACACTTTGTAATCTGGGCGTATTTGTACAAGCATAGAAAAATTTTCATGAAATATTCGAAATAGCAGGAAAAACCCTCGTGAGTTGACAATATCCGGTGCACTTAGTATTTGATGCGTGGCAACCGGAAAACAGTCCGGCCCGGGGCCGTGATCTGTATTCCGGCTGAATGTACTAAGGGAGATCGTAGCGGAACTCATGTTTGGTAAGAAAGCAAAGCTGGCGGAAAAAATTCTGATCCTGGGGCTCGGCGGTGTCGGTTACTACCTGGCCAAACGTCTGGTTCACGAGGGCTACCTCGTGACGGTCATCGAGGCCAACAACCAGCTGATTCGGCAGGCCGATGGAGAAATCGATGCCCGTTTGATCCAGGGCAACGCCATGAGCATTGCCGCGTGGAAAGAGGCCGACGGCGGCCAGATGGACTGCCTGATCGCCGTCACGGACAATGATGCGGTGAACATGATGGCGGCCATGATCGCGGACCGCTTTGGGATCCAGCGTAAAATCGCCCGGGTCCGCTCCCGGGAATTCGACAGCGCCAACTCAATCCTCAGTGCCGAGGACTTGAAGATCGACCTGGTGATCCATCCCGAGGAACTGACCGCGCGCGAGATCGAGCGGCTGATTAAACTACGGGCCGGTAACGACATCCTGGATATCGCCCAGGGGCAGATCCAGCTACTGGCCACCCGTATTCACAAGACATCGCCGTTGGCGTTCAGCATGCTCAAGGAGATTTCACGCAAACACCAGGATTTTCCATTCCGGGTAGTGGCCATTGCCCGGGGCATCACCACCATCATCCCGGGCGGCAACCACCAGATCCTGCCCCAGGACCAAGTCTATATTATGGCCGGCAGTGAAGACCTGTCACGCCTGATGGATCTGGCCGGTGTCAAACAGCAGCGGCGTCACCGGGTCATGATTCTCGGCGGTGGCCTGGTTGGCAGCCGGGTGGCCGAGCTGTTGGAAGACGGTGTGTCGGTGCGCTTAATAGAACAGGATGAAACCTGGGCCCAGGAACTGTCCCATCGGCTTAAAAAGACAGAGGTGCTGCACGGGGACGGCTCGGATGCCAACGTGCTGACCGCCGCCGGCCTGTTGGACATGGATACCTTGGTAACGGCTACCGGGGACAATGAAACCAACATCATGAGCAGCCTGCTGGCCAAGCATCTGATGAACGGCAACCGGGGGGAGGGCGCCCACCAGTTGGGCAAGTCCATTGCCCTGGTCAACAAAGAGGATTACCTGGTGCTGGCGGCGACCATGGGCGCCGATCTCGCCCTGAACAAGAAAATCCTGGCCGGTAATGAAATCCTCAAGTTTATCCGCCGCGGCGAATTGCTCTCAGTGGCCCACCTGCACGGCTTCGATGCCGAGGTGGTCGAACTGGTGGCCGCGCCCGGCTCCCCAATTACCCGCAAACCCCTATCCAAGCTTGACCCCATCTATTACGGCAAAATCATTATTGGTGGGATTTACCGCGATGACCGCTGGCAGATCGCCGTAGGCGACACCCATATCCTGGACAACGAACGGGTTATTGTGGTCTGTACGTCGATGCATCTAAAAGATGTCCAGCGACTCTTCCTCGCCTAATGTCCGCTTACAAGCGGCATCTTTTGGCCCATAGCGGCGTTTTCACTCTTGTGAGATCCTCAACATAGCATCTGCTATGCCTGCGGTCTCAAAAGTGCTCAAGCCTTGTTTTGAACCAAAATCTACCGTTTGTAAACGGACATTGAGAAGTGGTTTCAAAGCTCTCCTCGCACTCAATCTCGGCGTTGGACCGAACCTATTTATCTGACAATACTTAGAAGCCATTTAAAAATTGAATATTGGTTCAAGATCAAGGCGAGCACGACATTCAAACCGGAGTAATATTGATAATATTTCGAGGATTTGAATGTCGTGCTCAACGCCGAGATTGGGCCAAAAGGCCATTTTTAAATGGCTTCTAGCGTTTCCAAAAGGAAGGGTAGAATATAACCAGCGCGGAAAATATTTCCAGCCGGCCGACCAGCATCATGTAGGCTAAAAACCATTTGCCCATATCGGAAATGTGGGCGTAATTCTTGGCCGGACCCACCGTACCGAAGCCCGGACCGATATTCATGAGGGAGGCGATGACGCTACTCAGGCCACTCACATAATCCATTTCATCCACCAGCACCATAAAACAGCCGCCCGCCAGGATCAGGAACATATTCACGATAAAATAACAGATGGCGAGATCGACGATGATGCGTTCGACCGGCCGGCCGTTGAGCCTGATCGAGATGACCGACATGGGTTGAAAGAAAATCTTTTTGATAGAGGCCACCATGTATTTCCAGATGAGCACGTAATGGACCACCTTGATCCCGCTGGTGGTCGATCCGGCGCAGGCTCCGATAAAGCAGGCCGCAAAGATAAACATCTGCGCGGCCTGGGGCCACAGTTCATAATCAGCCGTGGTGAAGCCGGTGGTGGTCAGGATGGCCATGATTTGGAAGGTGCCGTAGCGCAGGGCATCCGCAAAATTGTCATACGTATTATTCTGCAACAGGATCCAGGTTGTAAATCCGCAAAAAAAGAGCAGAAACCCCACATACCAACGAAATTCTGTGTTGATCCGGATGGCCTCCCAATTGCCTCGCAGCATATGGAAAAACAGCATAAAGGTCATGCCGCCGAGGAACATGAACACAATGATGACCCAGTCGAAATAGGCACTGTTGTAATGGCCGATGCTCAGGTTTTTGGGTGAATAGCCTGAGGTCGAAACCGTGCCGAAGGCGTGGCACAAACTCTCGAACAGGGACATGCCGCCGGCACACAACAAAAGGGTCTGAGCCAGGTTCAGGGCCAGGTAAATGCCCCAGAGCCAGATCATGGTGTCCCGATTGCGGGCCAGAAATTTTTCTTTGGTAATGACCTGCCCGGGACTCGATTCCGCCCGGAAAAGACGCAGGCCGCCCATGCCGTGGGGCAGGAAGATGATAGTCAGGGTCAAAAAGCCCATACCGCCGAGCAAGTGGGTTTCACTGCGCCAGAATAGCAGGCCCTTGGGCACAACCTCGATGTCCGTGAGGATGGTGGCGCCGCTGGTCGTATACCCGGACATCATTTCAAAAAAGGCGTCCGTAAACGACGGGATGGAGCCGTGGATCATAAACGGTAGGGCGGAAACGGCCGAGATCATGATCCAGCCGAATACCGCGATGAAGAAGCCATCTTTTAAATTAAGATCATGGTGTTTACGAAATCCCCGCCAAAGCGGCAGGCCGACAGCCAGGGTAACCAAAGCGGAGATAGCCAGGGCCGCAAAATCGCCTTCATTGTAATAGAGGGAGAAAACCAGGGGGAGGGCCATGGAGCAGCCCGTCACCATCAGGAGGGTTCCCAGGACGTATATGATCGATGCGTAATTCATAGGATTGCCGCCAAGCCACGGGCGCCGAAGTCAATTAGAACGGCCCTATCTTTATAATGAAACAACGAAATCTGCAATACGTTTGATCCGGAGGTTGTAATCGCTATTCGAAAAACGTCGCCAACGCCTTTAGCGCCAAATTATTATTCATGTAAACAGTGACTTAACACATAGATTAAAAAACGCTTGACATTTCGTGCGTCTCTTTCTACATTTATACCGACCAACTGGTCGGTATAAAGTATAGTTGGTCGGTAAATAGACCGGTTGTCCGGTAGATATTTTTACAGCAGCGCTCCACCCAGCCCCGGCGACCTGTGCAATACATTTTCCACCTTCCATCGAGAAGGTACCAAAGGAAAACACAATGCCCCCGATTCCAGAATTAGAAGCCATTCGAAAGTCACAGATTTTACAGGCGGCCCTGCGAACGATCGCAGCCAACGGATGCGCCAATGTGACCATGGCGGATATCTGCAAGGCGGCCGGCCTATCCAAAGGCGGCCTGAACCACTATTACAAGTCTAAGCGTGACCTCTTCCTGGCGGCGTTCGGGGCGTTTTTCCAGCAGATATTCCAGCGGTCAGGGGAGACCATGGCTGAACATGCCGACCCGCTCGACAAGATCCTCTCGTTTGAATGGCTATACACTGCCGACGACCCGGATGCCGTACTGGGATATCCGGTCCTATTTGATTTCATGTCCATTGTCGTCCACGACGAAGCCTATCAACAACTGTTTCATGAATGGGTCAAAAACTGGCTCACCCTGCTTAAGGAGGCCATTGAAGAAGGAAATGCGAGCGGCCGCTTTAAAGGTATCGATCCAGAACCGGCCGCCAAAGGCATCTCGGCCATTTACCAGGGCATCGCCACACGTTGGTTCCTGGCGCCCGAACTGCATTCGACCCGCTGGGCGGTCGACACCATGCGGCGTGCCATAATCGGGCTGCTCGACTCTTACCAACAAGAAACCTAATTAAATAGGGGGAAACAAATGAGTGTTTTTGAAAGTAAAGAAAAAATGCAGACGGTTCTGGGAACGTTGTTTGAGACCCTGCTGGCCGGTCCGGTCATGGGTCCGAAATTTCTCAAGATGGGTATCATTATCAAGTTTACCATCACCGACCCCAATGCCGCCCTGTGGTTGACACCGGGCGACGGTACCGCCGGTCAAGTGATCTGGGGAGATATTGATGAAAAAGCCACCGTTCAGATGACCCTCAGCGGGGATACCTGCCACAAGTTCTGGCTCAAACATATCTCCATGCCGGTGGCGCTGGCCAAGGGGCTGATTAAAGCCAAGGGCCCCATGCCCCAGGTATTAAAATTGTTGCCGCTGCTTAAGCCGGCCTACGAAATGTACCCGGAGCATGCGAAATCACACGGCCTTTCCATTGAAAAAGAATAGGGGGCAATTATGGAACGCAGTATGAAACAGTTTGAAGACGATCGCAGAGAGGCTGCCCGGATCGCAGCCCGGTTGATCCTGGCCTCGGGCACTACCGCTCCGCGCGTGGGCGGTGTGGGCGAGTGCTCCATCCACATTCTGGACGACCCTTGTGATATTGAAGATTTGTGCCAGCAGATGGAAGAGATGGCAGCCATTAAAAAGAGCTGGAAATTTTTTAAACGGGATGCCGCCATGCTCAGGGATGCGGATGCGGTCTTGCTGACAACGTCTCTGCGCAGCCTCACGGATCCTTCAGATATCAATTGCAACATGTGCGGCCGCCTGGTGTGTGAATACCTGCGCGAAGAAGAAAAACTCCCGGCTGATCCCGATGTGGCTTTTACCGGCTGTCTTTGTATTTTCAGGGCCAACAATATTGCCTATGCCATTGACGGTATGATCCAGGGGGCGAAAACACTCCTGGTCGATTACGGTGTTTATTGGTCAGCGGGAGCGGCAGCCATGCGTATGAAGATTTTACCCCGGGATACCGGGTTCGCTCTGGCCATGGGGATATCGATCACTGAAAAAAGTCCGTTCAGGGATATTCCCAAACGGTATGCCGATATCAATCCCCGAACCATGAATGACAGGATGATTAACCGCTTATGGCCGCAATTCAGGTCCATATACAGTTAAACCGGGAAGGAGGCACGCTATGCCAGTACAAAATATGGAAGACATGATTCAGGCCGGGCTGGACCGGGCTGCTGAAATGATGGCCCTGGCGGCCTGGACCAGTTTTCGGTTCAAGGATCGCAATACCATCAAAATGGTTACGGTGACCGGCGAGGACCTGACACCGGTTTCCGAATACTGCTATTCCCTGGGAGACATGGCGCCTCTGGCTGCCAGAGATGGGCGGCACCTGGCCCAGCTTATCAAGGAGCCCACCTCCATGCTTATCATCGGGGACAAACGCAAATCGGATTTCAACTACAATTGCGGTGCTTGCGGATATAAGACCTGTGCCGAACTGAACAAATCCGAGAAAATGGAGTCTTTGACCGCCGATGGTCCCTCGTGCATGTTTAAAAATCTCAATGTAAGTATCGCGGCCAATGCTGCCGCGGCCATGGCTTACAAGCTAGGCCTCCACTGCCGGGTCTTTTCAACGCTGGGATTTGCTGCGCGGGCCTTGGAGTTAATTGAAGATGTCGATGTCAGCGTCAGTATCTGTGTGAATGCGGGGAACAAAAATCCCTTTTTCGACCGCCATGAATACTGGACCCAGGACCATTGGGACGAAACCTTCGATACGGAATTCCCCACATTTAATCGGGGTTTTATTGGCGCCATTGAAGAGTAAAACCCAAGTTGAGCGATTAGCTTTTAGCATTTAGCCGTTAGCGCTTTAAGAACGGGGTATCACTTGGGTTCCCGTTCACCGGTTTAGATAACCTGTATTGAACGTTAGGATTCTGAAGATGGTCCGGCCAACAGCTAATAGCCAATGGCTAAGGGCATATTTCTGGCAAAGGAAAGGTGACTTATGGACTCAAAAACACATCTCAACCAAGCGATCGGCTCGCACCTCATTGAGATAAAGGCGCATGAAAAGCCTGATAAAAAGATATTGATATTTGAAAATGGGGAACATGGCGAGGATATCCTGACCTACCAGGACATCTATGCGTCCAGTAACAAAATTGCCCGGCTGTTTCTCGACAGCGGGCTGGAGAAAGGCGACACGTATGCCATTTTCATGCGGAATCACCCCGAGTTCGTGGCCGCCCTGTTTGCCGGTCCCACCATTGGTGCAATCGCTACCCTGGTGGATCCCCGGACCCGCGGCGACCGTTTGAAATACATGCTGACGGATTCCAAGGCCAAAGCTGTCGTGGTATCCGCGGAATGCCTGGAACAGCTCGAGGAAGTGATTGCGGATTTGCCGGGGATAAACAAAGTGTGGGTCGTCTATCGCCCGGAACATGGCAAGGCGGTCTCATCGCGTTTTCCGTCCCTTAACGAGACCTTGGAACTGACAGCCTGGGAAACCGTGCCCCAGCAGATTATGGATGTGCGTCATCCGTTCCAGATAATCTACACCTCCGGGACGACCGGGGATCCCAAGGGCGTCATGCTGCGCAACAACCGGTTCGGTCTTTACAACCTCGTGACCCGCCTGGTCTGGAAGTACAAGCCGAACGATATCCTCTATACCGGTTTGTCCCTGACGCATGGCAATGCCCATGCGGTGACCCTGGTTCCCTGTCTTTCCACGGAAACGAAAGCGGTATTCAGTGCCCGCTTCACTCGCAGCCGCATTTGGGATATTGCCCGGAAGTATGGCGTGACCTCTTTTTCGCTTTTGGGCGGTATGGCGGCCGGTATCTACAACATGCCGGTCAAGCCGGATGACAGCGACAATCCCGTCAAAACCATTATCAGTGCCGGGACACCTGCCGCGATCTGGGAGGACCTTGAAAATCGCTTTGATGTGAAGATTCTCGAGTGGTACGCGGCCGTGGAAGGCGGGTTTGCCTACAAACCGCCGGGCAAAGGACCTGTCGGCTCCTTTGGCAAGCCTCTGCCGGGGGTGATGCAGTTTAAAATTGTGGACGAAAATGATCAGGAAGTGCCCGTGGGTGAGAGTGGTGAGCTCATCAGTCGGATGATCAGGGGAGAAACCAAGGTGGACTACCTGGGCAAGCCCCAGGCATCCGAAGAAAAAACCCGGGGCGGTTGGCTCAGGACAGGGGACATCGTCCATAAGGACGAAAAAGGCTACTATTTCTTCAACCATCGCAAGGGCAGCGAATTGCGCCGGGCCGGTGACTTTATCCAGCCCGATCACGTGGAAAAAATCATCGGCGAGATGGAGACCGTCAGTGAAGTCTGCGTATACGGCATTCCGTCTGAATCGGGGGCGCCCGGTGAAAGTGACCTGGTCGCCGCGGTTGCCGCATTCGAGGGTGCCGAACTGGATCCGGGCATCATCTATGACAAGTGTAAAACGGACCTGGAACCCAACTTCATCCCTTCCTACCTGCAGATTGTTGCCGAGGTACCCAAGACCATCTCGGAAAAGTTCATGAGCAGGGTCCTAAAGGACGCATTCTCCCGGGGCAACGACAACGTCTTCGCATTTGAAGATTACAAGTGAAGAGAGGTACTAAATGGCATTATACCAAGACTTGAACATTGATTTGACAGCAGAGCAGATCGCCATAAAGGAAGAAACCCACAAGTTTGCCAAGGAAGTGCTGCGGCCGGCCAGTATCGAACTTGATAAAATGGCCCCGGAAGACGTGATCAAGAGCGATCTTTTCTGGAACGCCATGAAAAAGGGCTACGAACTCGGGTTTCACACCATCTTTATTCCTGATACTTACGGGGGACTTGCCACTGACCCGCTGGAGAGCCACATTGTCCTGGAAGAACTGGCCTGGGGCAGCGTTGATTTTGCCATTGGGTTGGGCGTGGCCTGCTTTCCGGCCTTTTTTGCTTCCATGGTACCCACCGACCGCCTGATAGACGAGATCATCGAACCCTATTGCGCCTGCACGGATACGTCGATTATCGGCTGCTGGGGTATTACCGAGCCGGAACACGGGAGTGACACCCTCTGCCCGTTTACGCCCCAATTCAGCGACCCGGAGATATCCGGACAGGTCACCGCCCGTTTGGACGGCGATGAATATATCATCGAAGGCCAAAAATCGGCCTGGGTATCCAACGGCACCATTGCCACCCAGGCACTGGTGTATCTGACCATCGACCCGACCAAAGGGATGTCCGGCGGCGGGATTTGCATTGTACCGTTGGACTTGCCCGGTATCCGCAAGGGAAAGCCGCTGGACAAGATGGGCCAGCGGGCTCTGAACCAGGGTGAGATTTACTTCGATGGGGTGCGGGTCCCCAAGGAATACATGCTCGTGGATGAGGAGAGTTATGACGCCATGCTCGACATTACACTCTCCACAGCCAACGCCGGCATGGGGGCCATGTTCGTGGGGGTGGCCCGGGCGGCCCATGAAGAGGCCCTGGCCTATGCCAAACAAAGATTCCAGGGGGGCAAAGTTTTGTTCGAACACCAGTTGATCAAGCATAAGCTGTTCAATATGTTTACCAAAATCGAAGCCGGCCGGGCTCTGTCGCGGGCGGCCATGATCTTCAACTACAACAATACGCCGCCCAGTATCGAATATTCCATTGCCTCGAAAGTGTTCTGTACGAACATGGCCCTGGAAGTGACCAGTGATGCTATCCAGATCTTCGGGGGTAATGGACTTACCAGGGAATACCCGGTTGAAAAGTTCTTCCGGGATGCCCGGGCCGGGATGATCGAAGACGGCGCCAATGACACCCTGATGCTTACCGGCGCGCACCACCTTTGATACCGCGGTTAAAGCGTCAACGCTGCCCTGTTGAGAACATAGCAGCGCTTGAAGAAGGACACGGCCCGTTTTCTATAGGTAAACTCGAACGTGTGCGGCTATGTAAAGCTGCTCAGAGGAATGGACATGCCAAACAAACGCATTATCGCTTCAAAGAAAGGTGGACCGGAAGTTCTGAAGCTGGCGGAAGAACCAATGCCGGAACCGCGCCCCGGAGAAGTTCGGATGAAGGTTTTCGCAACCGGCGTGGCCTTTGCCGATATTTTCATGCGCGAAGGGTATTATCCCGGGGTCTCGCATCCCGTTACCCCTGGCTATGATATTGTCGGTGAAGTTGATAAACTGGGTGACGGCGTCACCTCCCTGCAGCCGGAACAAATCGCCCTGGCTTTGACGGTGACCGGTGGGTATGCCGAATATCTTTGCGTACCCGCGGTCAGCCTGGTTCCTTTCCAACATGAGTTGGATCCGGCCGAAGCGGTGAGCATCGTCCTAAATTACCTTACCGCCTGGCAAATGATGCATCGTTTTGCCCATGCGGCCCCAGGCGAGCGTATCCTGGTGTATGGTGCCGCCGGCGGAGTCGGCACCGCTTTGCTGCAGTTGGGGCAGTTGGCCGGGCTGGAAATGTACGGTACCGCTTCCAAAGCAAAGCATGACCGGGTGTTGGATCTGGGCGCCACACCCATTGATTATCGATCTGCCGATTTTGTGCAGGAAGTCAAGGCACATACCCAAGATGGCGTAGATGTCGTGTTTGATCCAATTGGCGGATCGCACCTGGGACGCTCCTATCGTTCCCTGAGGGGCGGCGGACGACTGTTGTCCTACGGTTTTTCATCCGTCATGTCCCAAGGCCGTCCGAAGATAGCCAAATTTATGGCGGCCTTTTTGCGCATGCCGCGTTTTTCCGCACTGCATTTGATGAATGGGAACAAAAGTGTGGCGGGTTATATGATCCAGACACTCGCTGAAAAAAGACGGGATTGGTATCGCGAAGACCTGGCCACCCTTATCGACCTTTTGGCGCAAAAGAAGATTAAACCGATCGTTGCCGAGCGAATACCGCTGGCGGAGGCTGCCCGAGCCCATGAATTGCTCAACATGTCGGCGGTTGTAGGGAAAATTGTTTTGATGTGCAATCAGTAAAAGTGGATTGGCGAAGCCACAAACAAGGAGAACAAATCTATGTCAAATGTCTATATCATTGGGCTCGGCATGATCCGATTCAACAAGTATCCGGACCGGGACGTACGGGAGATGGCCCACGAGGCCACCCGCCTGGTATTGTCTGATGCGGGCCTGGAAAAAGAGGCGCTGGAGGCCGCGTTCTTTTCTAATACCTTCTGGGGCATGTTCGACAACCAGCATTCAATTCGGGGCCAGGTGGTGCTGCGATCCATGGGGATCGAAGCCATTCCGGTCACGAATGTCGAAAATGCCTGCGCCGGTGCTGCCACGGCCCTGCATATGGCCTACACCGGTATCCGGGCCGGGATGTACGATGTGGCCCTGGCCCTGGGATCTGAAAAGATCACCAATCCCAATAAGGCGCTTTCCCTGTCTGCGTATGCCACCGCCATGGATGTGGGCAATTTTGAAAACCAGTTGAAGTTGATGGAAACCATCAACCAGCAGTTGGATTTCAAGATACCGGGAGATCAGACCCCGCCGGGAGAAGGGCGCAGCATCTTCATGGATGCCTACGCCATGGGTGCCCGCTGGCACATGAAAACGTTCGGCAGCACCCAGGAGCAACTGGCCCTGATCTGTGCCAAAAATCACTGGCACGGCTCCCTGAACCCCATGGCCCAATACCAGGAGGACATGACAGTGGCGCAAGTGCTGGCGGACAAGCCTATTGCATACCCCCTGACGCGCTCCATGTGTGCCCCCGTGGGGGACGGTGCGGCGGCCGCAATTGTCTGTTCGGAAAGATATTTGAAGAAATTGAGCGGCGCCCGGCCGATAAGAATTCGAGCGTCCGTCCTGGGGACCGGGACCGATCGTGACCTGGACGGCGAGGATATCGGGGAGCGTTTGGTGAAGCAGGCCTACGACATGGCCGGTGTGGGGCCACAGGATATCAGCCTGGCGGAACTGCACGATGCCACGGCATACGGCGAGCTGCACCAGACGGAAGCCATGGGTTTTTGCCCCATGGGCGCCGGCGGGCCCCATGCTGAATCCGGGGCCACCAAACTGGGCGGCAAGCAGCCGGTGAACACCAGCGGCGGGCTCGAGTGCCGCGGCCATCCTATCGGCGCCAGCGGCCTGGCGCAGATCTATGAGCTGGGCGTTCAACTTAGAGGTGCGGCGACCGGACGCCAGGTGGAAGGGGCCCGACTGGGGCTGGCCGAAAACGGTGGCGGGAACATCGGGGTCGAAGAAGCGGCCATGTGTTTGCATATCCTTGAGAAAGTTTAGAACTGGTTTAAGAACCGCCCCTCAGGTTCAATCTTTGCGTTGAGGCCGCTTAAAGACTCTAAAACCATTTCTAACCGAATTTCGCTTCCGGTTCTTATCGGAAAAGGAGCATACATGCATGCGCAAAAAAGCATTTTCATAACCGGTGCCGGGTCCGGCATTGGTCGCGCGACGGCGCTCTATTTTGCCGCCCGGGGTTGGTTCGTTGGTTTATTCGATTTGAATGCAAAGACGCTGTCGTCGCTGGCGAACGAGATTGGTGCGGCCAATTGCTGCTATCAGCGAGTGGACGTGACCCGGCCGGAAGATCTGGCCGCAGCGGTAGCGACCTTCGGCGGCCGGACCGGCGGTCGCATGGACGCTCTGTTCAACTGCGCCGGCATCCTGTTCATGGGGCCGCACTTCAAGATTGCCATTGAGAACCAGCAGAAGATCGTGGAGGTCAATTTCGTTGGTATTTTAAACTGTATTAACGCCGCTTTCGATCTTTTAAAGCAGACGCCCGGCGCACATATCATCAATATGGCCTCGGCATCAGCTGTCTATGGGACCCCCGAGCTGGCCGTCTATTCAGCGACAAAAAGTGCGGTCTGCGGACTGACCGAAGCCCTGAATATTGAATTTGAGCTGCATGGCATCCAGGTATGCGATGTGTTGGCCCCATACGTCCAGACGCCTCTGATTACCGATTCCGAGGTAAAAGCCAGCAGTATCGAAAAATTGGGGATTCGGCTCATGCCGGAAGATGTCGCCCGGGTTGTCTGGCAGGCGGCGCATGGTCGCCGGGTGCATTGGCATGTAAGCCTTTTACTTAAAATCCTGGTTTTTTTAAGTTGGGCCTTCCCTTTTGCCCGGCGTCAGCTGGTTAAGTTTCTGACCTTTTCACCGGAATCACACCTGTCCGGTGAAAACCAACTCAACAGGAGATAGCAGCTAAATGAAACGGATCTTTATAACCGGTGTCTCCGGCTACATCGGAATGAAAATCGCAAGGGCCCTGGCGGAGCATGGTCGGGTTGAGCAAATAGTCGGCATCGATATCAGGCCGCCTGCGGATCCTCTTGACAAGTTTTTGTTTGTGGAACAGGACGTGCGAGCGCCCCTGCTGGATTTGTTGACCGAACATGCCATCGATACAGTGATTCACGCCGCTTATGTCCTGCCGCCGCTGCACAATACAGCCCTCATGGAAGACATCAATGTGGCCGGCACCCGTAACGTATTAAATGCGACCGCAGCAGCCAATGTGGCTCAGCTATTGTATACCAGCTCCACTACCGCTTACGGGTTTTATCGGGACAACCCGGTTCCCCTGCACGAGGACAGCCCGCTGCGCGGCAATGCTGATTTTACCTATGCCAAAAATAAAAAAGAGATAGAACATCTGCTGGAAGCTTTCGAGATAGCGCATCCCGACATGGCCCTCACCATTTTGCGCCCTTGTTTCGTGGTCGGCCCCGGTTTTGACAATCCCCTGTCACGGTACTTGGAAAAGCCCATTGTACCCCTGCCGCCTGAAACTGCACCTTTTCAGTTTGTCCATGAGGATGACCTGGTGCGGGTCATGGTCATGTGCTTGGAAAAGCGGGTAACCGGCCGTTATAACGTTGCCCCGGAGGGCACGATCGGTTTCCCGGAGATGGTGACGCTGCTCGGGAACCGGGTCCTCTGCCTTCCCCTCCGGCTGATGATCGCCTGCAACAGCCTGTTCTGGTTTTTAAGGCTTGGATTTCTAACCGAATTTCCCAGTTCCGGTTTCAACCTGATCATCCACCCCTGGCTGGCCTCCTCGGAGCGTTTGATCGAGAAAACCGGGTTTGAATTTCAATATACGTCCCACGCGGCATTTGAAGACTTCGCCAAATCGTTGAAAGTACCTTAGACCTGCCGGTCCAGCATCCGTCCCCCGGCAAAACACCGATCTTCTGCCATGAGCACCAAAATACTGGTCCGAGTATTAAACTCTTATCAACCCGAAATCATGATAAAATGCTGAATATATTGGACTGGGCCGCGTTGCCCGATCTGCCCCGGGCCTGGCGCACCGGATTACACCCCTCAAATTTTTTTGGCTAAAATTTGAAATAATTTTTCCATTCTGATAGAACCGTTTCATACTCCTGCCAGTCTAGCACTGACAGCTGCAATAGAAATTTTGGGCGCGGTTAACGGCGGTCTCCCCGGCCGCAGGGATGCGAGGCCAACCGGCCCAAGAAAACGGGCGCCCCCTTTTTAAAAACAAGATAAGGAATTGCGGAGCTAATGACGCCATCGAATTCAGACCGAACCAATGCGCTGATACTGGTCAGTGACGTAGACGCGACTATTGAAGAAACCCTGAAAATTGCAGCACGTTTCCTGGCCACTTCCGATCTTGATCTGTTCGAGGGAATTTTCAAGGATATCGATTTGCTATTCAGGGGCCAGTATCCCGGTTACCGTTCTTCCAACACCAAGTACCACGATTTTGAGCACACCATATCCGTGGTTCTGGCCACAGCCCGTTTGATTCATGGGTGTGATGTGGACGGTCTTGGGTTTCAACCGCGAGACATTCTCTTGACCCTCATTGCATCCTTATTGCATGACGTGGGGCTTATTCAGGAAAAAGACGACCAGGAGGGCTCGGGTGCCAAATACACGGTCGGCCACGAAGAAAGGAGCATTGCTTTTTTAAGAGAATACCTCCCGGGCAAGGGATTCCCGGAGGAGGAGATCGAAACCTGCGCAAATTTTATCCGCTGTACGATATTGAGCCTGCCGCCGGCCGAAGTCCCGTTTCCATCGCCGGAACATCGCAACCTCGGGTATATCGTCGGCACAGCCGATCTGTTGGCCCAGATGGCGGACCGCTTTTACCTTGAGAAACTGTTACTGCTCTATAAGGAATTCGAAGAAGCCCGCCTGCCCGGGTTTGATTCCGAACTGGAATTGCTCCAGAAGACCAAGGCCTTTTTTGAAATCGTGGCCCAAAAAAGGTTGAATGATGATCTCGGTGGGATTTGTCAACACATGCGGGCGCATTTCCAACAGTGGCTGTCCATCGATGCGGATTTGTATTCCGAGTCCATCAACAACCACATTACCTACCTCGAAGCTCTAACCGAAAAATGCGGTAATTCGCTGGATTGCTATCTTGACAATCTTCGGCGGGGTGGGATCGTCCAAAAAAGCCAGGGCGAATAAATCTTGCCCGAATAGCCTCCGTCCCCTTTATTCACGCACCTGTTAGAAGCTATCTCAAAGATGGGTTTTGGTTCAAGGTCCCGTCTACGCCTTCCAGGCATCCGTCTTCGCTTATCAAGCTACGCCGGACAAGACGCTGGACAGGCAAGGCTCCCAGCAGAGTCTATCAGCCATAGCTTCAGCGCAGGCTGAAGATTGGGTTAAAAGACTTTTTTGCGACAGCTTCTATTCACGAATCCCTGGTATAAAGCGGCTCTTCATTGCGAGCCACGCGTCGGATGTTTTCGGCAACCACGCGCACGATGCCCTGCATGGACAGGTCCGTCACGCCGCCGATATGCGGGGTGGCCATGACATTGTGTCCGAAAATGGGGTCGGCCGGATCCGGGGGCTCCTCCCAGAACACATCCAGGCCCGCGCCGGCGATGCGACCTTCGCCCAAGGCAACCTCGAGGGCCTGGCGGTTAACGATGCCTCCCCGGGAGAGGTTGATTAAAAACGCACCCGGCTTAATGGTTGCCAAAGCGGTCTCCTCGATAAGGTTGCGGCTGTCAGCGCTAAGCGGCAGAGTCAGGACGACAAAATCTGACTGGGCCAATAGATCGGGCAGATCAGCCGGGCGGCCGACCCACCGCAGGCCGAGTTCCTGTTTCGCCTGGCGCAGGCCGCTGCGTTTGATGCCGACCAGGCGGACACCAAAAGGTGCCAGGTGGGATGCCAGGGCACGTCCGATACCGCCCAGGCCGACGATGCCCACTGTGCGCCCCTTCAGGGACATACCCTGCGGCTCACCCATCTTTCCGGCAGCCAGGTTCGGAACCATCTGCCGCTGCCGCCTGGCCAGGCCGATCATGAGATAAATCCCGATTTCGGCAACCGAATCAGCGTTTCCGGAAATATCCGTGGGGACACTGGCAACCCAAATTTGTTTTTGGGTCGCCGCCTTTATATCCACGCCCTCGAGGCCGGCTCCGCATTGCTGGATCAGACGCAGGGGGCCGCTGTCGGCCAGCATGTCCGCCGTGACCGGGCACATGGTAGGAATCAGCACATCGGTGTCGGCCAGGCTCGCGACTTGAAAACCCCCGGTGGCCTCAAACTGATGGCCGGGAAGTTCGGATCGCAACAGGCCTAAAAATCCACCCCAGGCGTTTTCGGGCGCCGCAAACAGTATCTTCATCGCTTGGTTCCTGTCTCCCAATGTTAAGTTGGCGGCCGATGCAAGGTGCCGGCCCTTGGGTTTGCCGCGGGCCGCCCGGCTGCCGAGAGTTCAAGATTTATCGTTGATAATAAAGGGAATATATGCTGAAGTAAACAACCAATGGGCATTGAGGCAAAAAGGCAGAGACTGGCTTGTTATCCAAGGAGTATTGTATGCAGAAGATCTTTCTCCCGGCATTATTGTTAAGCGTTTTTATTTTCATAGCCGGTTGCGCCACCGGCACCTGGAATCCAAACAAGGATCAATCGGAATGGGCCCAGGACCATGCTGATTGCGAAGAGATCATCCGTGCGGGGATTCGCGAGAATCCAGTGACCTATAATGCCGTGGACGAGGTGAAACTTATCCGCAGCTGCATGGAAAAAAAAGGATGGCAAAAAAAATGACCCGCCGGATTCTGATAGCCGCCCTCCTGTTTGCGATTCTGTACATGCCGGCGTGCATAAAAAATAAAATCTGGCAAAGTGTACCGGCCCAGCAAACCATCAGCAGTCGGTCCTATGATGTTGATTTTGAGCCCTTGAAAAAGGATACGGTTTATTTCAACTGGTTCCGGTTGACGGTGAGAAACAAAACCGGCCGGGACATGGAAATTGACTGGAACCAGACCCGCTATATACACAACGGGAAGGATGCGGGGCTTTTTGTCTTTGAAGGCGTCGTTCCTGCTGCGGTGAAGACGGCCACCATCCCGGGCGCGCTCATATCGGCCGGCGAGACCTTCACCCGGGACATCGTTCCATTTAAACTTATCGCCTTTACCCCCCTGCGGGATCAGAACATCGACACCGAGCGCAACAATATAGTCGCCGGACTGATCCCGGAAGGTGAAAACGGGATTTCGCTGGTTATTCGCCAAAACGGAAAAAGCGCTCGGGCCAGAATGGCAGTGACGATTGAAAGCAAAACGGCGGATTAGCCGCGTATGCCGCTATCCGCCGTATAGAAGAACCTCATAACTTCCGGCGCCTATTGCCGCGCCTTTTCTTCCCGGTAAGCCTCTTTGAAATCCTGATCCATTTTCTCGATCCCGGACGTGACTTTTTTGGTACCGGTGTGGATCACTTTCTCGGTCTTGGCGGCTGTCCGCCCCATCCATCCGCAGCCTGCCAGGGCAACACCTAACCAGGTGCAGACGATAATTGCAGCAGCGAGTCGTCTCATGGCGAGTATTTCTTTCCTGTAATAAAGCCTGCTGTACAGCTTGTTAGCGCACTCGCCCGAATCGCTGGCCGGAATGTAGTGAAAAATGGGATTTTTGTCAAACAGAGGTCGCTGGAAAGGCCATTTTAGGAAAGGTATTAACTAATTTAAAAATTATCAGGTAGTTGTGGAACCGTGATCCGAAAGCATGAACCCTGGCCGGGAACGGAGGTTACATTTATCGTACCCCCGTGTTTCTGGATAGCTTTTTTAGTCATGAAGAGACCGATGCCGGTACCCTTGCTGCCCTTGGATGAGTAGAACAGGTCAAACAGATGGGTAACGGCCTCTTCATTCATTCCGCTGCCGTTGTCGCTGATGCTAAAGTGGATTTCATTGCCCCTGCGTCGAGTCTTTAACTGGATTTCGGGAATGGAGATGTCAGTATTTTCAATACACGCCTCGATGGCATTATCCAGAATATTCATCAGGGCCGCCCTAAGCAGGCTCGGATCGACTTCAAAGGAGCCCAGGTTTGGCTCCATATCGCATATCAGGTCAATGCTGGCCCCCCTGACCTTGTGCTCGATATTGGCTGCCAGATCAGCCATGAACGCGGCGACATCAATTCTTTCCCGTTCCAGTTCCCGGTCCTTGGCATGGTACAGGATGTCGTAAATCAATTTACGGATGCGTTCGGCCATCAGCTTGGTCAGGTCGAGACCTTCCTCGATACGACCCGGCTTGTTACGATAAAAACCGGTTTCCATGAGGTAAAGGCCGGCATCGAGGCCGGTGAGACTGCCTTTCAGGTCGTGTGAGACCGTGCCGAGCATGAGCCCGAGCGATGCCAGATTATGCTGCAGGCGGCGCAGTTCGGTAATGTCGGCGAAAATTACCAGAACCTGGATGAGTTTCCCGGCCGCCGTCATGATGGGCGTGGTCCAGGCCATCATATTCTGCTTGGTACCACTGGCATCCGTCATGACCATCTCACCCTGCTGGGGTTGTCCGGTTCGTACGGTACGGGTTACCGGGTCCCGATAGGCTGGAAAATTAGCCGGCCGCAGCACATTGAAAAAATTGCGGCCGACCTGATCGCCGAAATTTCGCATGAATTTTCGGTTGGCCGCCGTGATCCTGAAACGCCGGTCGATGACGACCAGTTGGCTAGGCACCGCATCGAACAACTGCTCATAGCGCTGTTGGGTGGTTTTAATCTCGGCTGCCAGTTTTTCGATTTCCTTGGTACCGGCAAATACCTCCAAAACCAGGCTGACATGCCCACTGTCATCATAAATGGGAGCTGTATGAACAGTTACTGTAACCCGAGCCCCGCTTTTATAACGTACCAATGCCCGCGTGGAACGAACCTCGATCGCCTTCAAGGCGCGCCCGACCGGGCATCCGCTGCGCGTTGCCCGCTTTCCGCAGTATATTCCCCAACTACTTTTATAGATGCGATTGCCGAGATATTTCGTATACGTGTTGTTGGCAGACAGGACCTGGCAGGCATTGCTGTGTATTGAGACAAAATAGGGCAATTCATTGAAATACTTGATACCGCCCTGTACATCCGTGGCAACCATGGATATGAAGGAGGAGAGTTTGTCGATGACCTGCCGGATGCCTAAAAACCGCTCCGTTCCCACCCGCAGTTCATCCGCCGTATCCCCTGCCAATGAGGACGCATAGACGATGCGGTCCAGGGTGGTTTCGAGTTCTTCCGAATCGAAGGGGCTGGTGATAAATTCGTACACCTGACCTTTAAACCGCGCTCTTATCGCAGACCTATTCGCTGCCGAACAAACCGCTATGAGTCCCAGGGGCGCATGGGTCGCGCCGAGATATTCGAGGATACGGACACCATCATGGCCCTCTGTATCCAATACCACGGCTGTCGGGCGATGATCTTTGAAAAGGTTACTCAGATCAGTTTGCGGGTCAACCGGCAGGAGGCTCCAGCCCAAATTCGGCACCATCTCTCCCAGTGAGGCAGTCAAACGGGTGTTGCCCGAAATAATGGCCAGGGTGTGGGTAGTCGATTTTGGCATTGGATGTCGTGTAGTTTTGTTTATTTCCATGGCCGGCAGCAAACTGTGGGGAACGGACTAAAGGTCCATCGCAGCATAGTGGACCGCTAAACTGCCATCGGCCTTTTGCTCCAACGTTTCGAGCCGGTCAAGGACCAACCCGATCTCCTGCCGGGTAACGACCGGGAAACCGTAAAAACTGTTAGTATATTTTATAGGCAACCGGCCCCTTTCTCTTTCATTAACAAAACGGAGATGGTTTTCAAGTCGGGTTTTTACACGAGTGTTGGCTTCCGGGACGATCTTACTGGTTCTGGACAGGATCGCAGCTCCCAAGGAGGCATCTTTTTCGATCATGATGGAACTGCGGCCAGCCGCCATGGCCGCACACAGGGTGGTGCCCGTACCGGCAAACGGGTCAAGGACCGTGTCGCCTTTCACGGAGAACATGTTGATCAATCGGTAGGGCAGTTCAAACGGAAAGGCGGCGCTTCGGCTACGGGCGTTTTTCTCATCAAACTCCTGGGAGGTTCCCTTCAAGTCCGTCCATAGATCTGAAAACCAGAGATTGCGTTCCTCCCAGAAGAATGCGCTTGCGCCCCGATTTCCTTTTAGGGCTTCAGTTGAAAAATTTCTCCGGGGTTCTTTTCTGAACACCAGGATGTACTCGTGTTCAAGGGTGGCGTAAGCTCCGGGCGGGAGCATGCCCGAACCCATGAACTTGTTGGGGGCATTGGTCTGCTTGCGCCACAGGATGCCCGGCAAGGCGGTAAGGCCTGTTTGGGTAAGGGCGTTGAGAATGCGGGCATGGTTGGGGTAAAGGGCGAATCGCTCGCTGATGGTTCGTACCGCATCACCAATGTTGATGCACGCCATGCCCCCTGGTTTTAAAACCCGGAAGATCTGGTGCCAGATTTGATCCAGTTCCCGGTGCATCAATTCGAAGGCGCGGTCCGCATCCAAATCGACCAGGGCCTCGGTAATGCGGGGATTCAGCCCGCCGAACATCTCGTCCCACATGTCGATCATGGGGTAGGGCGGGGAGGTCACCACCTGATCGACACTTTCCGTATCGACTCCGGCAAGATGGCGTGAATCTTCAAACTGTATACGGTGGACCGTGGTCATCTAAAGGTCCGGGTGATTGAAAAGTTTTTCAGGATCCAGCTTATTGACCATGTCTGAAAAAATCTCTCCCAGGAGTTTTTCAGCATCGCGGGTACCCACGATTTTGAGACGCTCGGCGCTGCCGGATACGTTCTGGTTGGTCAAAATCCGGCCGCCTTTGCTGGTGACCGCTTTGTAGGCCAGGTTGGCTTTCCAGCTTTTACCTTCGCGATCCAGAACAAACTCTTGCAGCTGGATTTCCAGAAGCGGCTGGTCTGCGGCTTGCGGGGCCAGGACAGTTACCCCTTCCGACTCCAGGCGCCGCTGCAAAGCTTCCTTAAAAAGAGCCGCCAGGTCAAAGGCGCCGATCAGGTCCGGTTTTTGCCCTTTGGTGGCGACATACAGCGAAAACAGGCCCGTGAAATCTTCCAGCTCTTTTTGGGCATTCGGGCCGGCAATCGTAGCCGTGGTACGTTGATCCACCACCTGGAGGAATACGGTTTTGGGCCCGACAGGTTGCTCCGGTTGGGGCAGCTGATAAGTAACTTCAATGTAGGAGGTGGAGGCGCACCCGGCCATCAGCAGCCAGGTGACAAGGGGCAGGGCAACCACCCGTTTTAAAACTTTATTCAGTGTCATTGCGGGTTCCTCCGGGCTTCTATAGGCTATCTCAAAAATGTCTTTTGACCCAATCTCTGCGTCAGGCGCAGCCGTTAGTGCTCTCCTCGAAATACTTTGAGTATTCACCACGCAAGGCATTGGCTTCGCTGGCACCTCCGGTTGCGACCCACATTTGAAAAATAGATCAAACGGGAAGTCCCGCAACGCGGGGGAAGGTCACGGCCGCCGCACCTCGTACCAAAATCCAATTATTGAGATGGCCTCTAATATGGGCGGTGTTATATGTTGATCGGGAGCGGCAACTACCCTCGCACACTATCGTTTTCAACAGCGGCAAGTCAAGGGGCAGCCGTGATTTGCCCTTGCAAAAAACAGGGGCGTAGGGTAATTGTTCCTGTATTGTTCCATTTGGCGCCTGGGGATTTCTCTACCCCGGGCCGAACCGGTTACCGGTCGCCCGCGCAACCTGTTGCCAGGTTGGCCATTACCGGACACACCAGAAGATGGGTTGCCGCAGTGCAGTCCATGCCATTATCTGCCAATCTTTAAAGGAGGGTTCACAGATGAAGCTTTTTAAACTTGGGATGGTTGCAGTCATTGTAGCTGTTTTTGTCGTATCCGGCATCGCGACGGCCGACACGCTTGAAGATGTGAGAGCCAAAGGTTTTATTCAGGCCGGCGTGAACGGCGACCTTTACGGTTTCGGTAAGCCGGATGAGAAGGGTGTTTGGAAAGGCCTGGATGTGGATACTGCTCGGGCTATCGCTATAGCAGTGTTCGGTACGTATAAGGGCAAAATAAAGTACACTCCCCTGACAGCCAAAACTCGTTTCACGGCTCTCCAGTCCGGTGAGATTGATGTGCTGACCCGGAACTGCACTCAGACCCTGAGCCGCGATACCGCCCTGGGGCTGGATTTCGTCCAGGTCAATTATTATGATGGTCAGGGCTTCCTGATTCCGAAGAAACTGGGCGTCAAGAGTGCCAAGGAGCTGGATGGCGCCGCCGTATGCGTACTGCCCGGAACCACAACCGAACTCAACGTGGCCGACTACTTCCGTGCCAACGGCATGAAAATGAATCCGGTAGTCATCGAAAATACCGCTGAACTGGCCAAAGCCTTCTTTGCCGGCCGGTGCGACGTTCTGACCTCCGATGCTTCCCAGTTGGCGGGTACCCGCGCGGTAGCCCCCAACCCGAAAGACTATATCATTCTGCCCGAAATCATTTCCAAGGAACCCCTGGCCCCGGCCGTTCGCCATGGTGACAACAAGTGGAAAGATATTGTGAACTACGCCGTCCTGGCCCTGATCAACGCCGAGGAAATGGGGATCACTTCCAAAAACGTCGATAAGATGCTCATGAGCAAAGACCCGAAGGTCAAACGCTTTTTGGGTGTTACCCCCGGCAACGGGAAAGCACTGGGGATCGACGAAAAATTCGCCTACAACATCGTCAAGCAGGTGGGTAACTATGGCGAGATTTTTGAACGCAACGTTGGCGTGAATACCTCTCTGGGCATCGAGCGCGGTTTGAATGCCCTGTGGACCAATGGCGGTCTGCTGTACTCGCCGCCGTTTAAATAAGATCAGGTAACAATAGACGCATGTTGCGCGCGCCGGTAGATCCTATCGGCGCGCGCCCGTTTTTTCCACCGGCCAGGAAGTTAAGTAATTAGATGAGCGCTACCGCACCGGAAAAAGTGCCCTTTCTGAGGGACCCCGACAAGCGGGCCATACTATACCAGATCGGCGTGGCCGCCATGGTCGCCCTGCTGGGGTACTATCTCATTTCCAATGCGCTGGCGAACCTCGAGCGGCAGGCCATCGCTACCGGCTTCGGTTTTGTTGAAAAGGAATCCGCCTTTGAGATCGGCGAGACCCTTATTTCCTATTCCGCGGCCGACACCTATGGCAAAGCGCTGGTGGTCGGCGCCCTCAATACGCTGCTGGTTTCGTTTATCGGCATCACTTTGACGGTGATCCTGGGGACTTTTATCGGTATCGCCCGCCTGTCCACCAACTGGCTGGTTTCCAAGCTGGCCTCGGCATATATCGAAGTTTTCCAGGACATACCGGTCCTGCTGCAGCTGTTTTTCTGGTACGCGTTTTTCTATGAAATGCTGCCGTCCCCCCGCCAGGCCCTGAATCCGTTTACAGGCCTGTTCGTGTGTAACCGGGGTATGATTTTCGCGATACCTGAATCCCACCCGGCATTCAAATATATGGGTTTTGCTTTCTTGGCCGGATGTGTTCTGGTCTTCTTCATGCGTCGCTGGGCCCGTAAAAGGCAGGCCCTGACTGGTCAGTCTTTCCCGGTATTCAGCACCGGCCTGGCCCTTTTGGTCGGTCTGCCGCTGGTGGCTTGGCTGCTGGGCGGCATGCCGACTGCGATGAGCATACCGGAGCTGAAAGGTTTCAATTTCAAGGGGGGGCTCAGCGTCAGCCCCGAGTTCAGCGCGCTGTTGCTGGGGCTGGTGCTGTACACGGCGGCTTTTGTGGCTGAAGTTGTCCGGGCCGGCATTCAATCCGTAAGCCACGGTCAGTCCGAAGCGGCGATGGCCATCGGACTGAAACCGGGCCAGGTATTGAATTTGGTCATCCTGCCCCAGGCCCTGCGGGTAATTATCCCGCCGCTGACCAGCCAGATGCTCAACCTGACCAAGAACAGCAGTCTGGCAGTGGCCATCGGATACCCGGATTTCGTCTCCGTGGCCGGGACGACGATTAACCAGACCGGACAGGCCATGGAAGGCGTCGCCCTGATCATGGCCGTGTATCTTTGCTTCAGTCTGGCGACATCCGCGTTTATGAACTGGTATAACAAAAAAATGAAACTGGTTGAACGCTAACATCGCTGCGGCGATCCAACGCACACTATGAAAGCACCGACTAACATATCGGAACCCACTCCGGAGAAAGATATCAAACCCCCGGTTATAGAAGTCGGGGTGATTGGCTGGATGCGGAAAAATCTATTCAACGGTTGGTTCAACTCCGTGTTGACCCTGTTGACGCTGCTCCTGCTCTGGAAAAGCGTTCCGCCGTTTATCCAGTGGGCCTTTCTGGAAAGTTCCTGGTTTGCCGGCAGCGAAGCGTGCCGGGAATCCTCGGGCGCCTGTTGGTCAGTGGTGACCAGCAATATCCGTTTCATCACGTTTGGCTTTTTCCCCCATGAACAGCAGTGGCGGCCGCTGGCGGCCATGATCCTGCTCGTATGCCTGCTTTTCTACAGCCAGGACCGTACCCGCTGGAACCGCTACCTGGCCTGGGCCTGGCTTATCGGCCTGTTTATCATGGGGTTGCTGATGAAGGGCGGCCTGTTCGGAATCGAGTCCGTCGAGAGTTCGCAATGGGGCGGCCTCCCGCTGACGCTCCTGCTTTCGGTATTTGGACTGACGGCCGCTTACCCGTTGGGGGTGGTGCTGGCCTTGGGACGCCAATCCAAGATGCCCGTGGTCAAAACGCTCTGCGTCATTTACATTGAAATGATCCGGGGGGTGCCGCTGATCAGCCTCTTGTTTATGTCGTCGGTCGTTTTTCCGCTTTTTCTGCCGGAAGGGATGACGGTGGATAAGATCCTCAGGGCCCAGGTGGCCATTATTCTGTTCACCGCTGCTTATGTAGCCGAGGTTGTGCGCGGCGGACTGCAGGGCATGAACAAAGGGCAGTATGAGGCGGCCGAATCCCTGGGGCTGAATTATTACCAGACCATGCGGCTGGTGATCCTGCCGCAGGCATTGAAGATCGTCATTCCGCCCACGGTCAGCGTGCTTATTTCAGCTTTCAAGGATACGTCTCTGGTGGTCATTATCGCCTTGTACGATATTCTGAAGACAACCCAGTCGGTGCTGTCCGATCCAAAATGGATGGGATACTCGGCTGAATCATATATCTTCCTGGCGATTGTGTATTTCGTCTGCTGTTTTTTCATGTCCAATTACAGTCGGCGTTTGGAGCGGGAACTGGACAGAAGCCTGTAGCTACACTTTCGGATTTCAGGCTAAATCGAAATCGGTATCGAAATCGAAATCGGGTTTGGCTTTTTAGGAGAAGACGGCGGATTCTGCTTTCGATTTCGATCCCGATTTCGATAGCGATTTCGATTTTTAACACGTAACATGTAGAATACAGAGAGCAGGTCATGAATCAGGAAAACTCGGAAAACACCCAGGCCAAAGCCGGCGAGGCGCCGATCATTGAAATCATCGATATGCATAAATGGTTTGGTGACTTTCACGTATTGCAGGAGATCAACCTCCAGGTCGCGCGGGGCGAGCGGATTGTTATTTGTGGACCCTCCGGGTCCGGTAAATCCACCCTGATCAGGTGTATCAACCGGCTTGAAGAGCACCAGCGCGGCAAGATCATTGTCGATGGCACCGAACTGACCAACGATCTGAAAAATATTGAAAAAATACGGGCGGAAGTGGGTATGGTGTTCCAGCATTTCAACCTGTTTCCGCATCTAACCATCGTTGAGAATCTGACCCTGGGGCCGATCTGGGTTCGGAAAACGCCCAAAAAGGAAGCCGAAGAGACAGCCATGTACTACCTTGAGAAAGTGCATATTGCCGAGCAGGCCCAAAAGTACCCCGGGCAACTATCCGGCGGCCAGCAGCAACGGGTTGCCATTGCAAGAAGCCTTTGCATGAAACCGAATGTCATGCTCTTTGACGAGCCTACATCCGCACTTGATCCGGAGATGGTCAAAGAGGTCCTGGATGTTGTGATCAGTCTTGCTCAGGAAGGAATGACCATGCTGGTTGTTTCCCATGAGATGGGATTCGCAAAAAGCGTTGCACACCGGGTTATGTTCATGGATTATGGGAAAATTGTCGAGAGCAACACGCCCGTTGAATTTTTCGAGAACCCGCAACACGATCGAACGAAACTTTTTCTCAGCCAGATTCTCGATTAATAGAAGCCATCTGCCTATCAGGATACTGACGCATTTATTGAAGGGCGGACTGTGCCCCTGCCACCCCACGGGAAATATACCAGAATTGACACAATTGGGTTGATTGGAAACGGGATTAAGCTAACCGGACAGATGATTTAACTGTGAAGATCATTGATGAATTCGTAAAAAGTCGAATGCATCATCAGTATCGGATAAATATATATGAAACCGATAGTAGCCATCGTCGGCAGGCCCAATGTCGGCAAATCCACGCTCTTTAATCGCATTACCCGAACCAGGGAAGCCCTGGTCGACGATGCACCGGGAGTCACAAGGGACCGGCATTACAGGGATACCAGTTGGGACGAGGTAGAATTCACAATTGTCGATACCGGCGGGTTTGTGGAAACGGATGAAGACGCATTTGCTCTCAAAATAAGGGAGCAGGTCCACCAGGCGATCGAAGACGCGGATGCAGTCATTTTCGTTCTGGACGGCAAAGGCGGGATCTCACCTTACGATCGTGAAATGGCCCATATTCTCAGGACCGTTGAAAAGCCTGTTTTTTATACCGTCAATAAAATAGACAGCGTCGAGCAGGAAGAAAACCTTTTTGAATTTTACTCCCTGGGAGTAGAAAAATTGTATCCGATTTCCGCTGAGCATAAATACGGGGTGCCTGATTTTCTGGATGCCCTGGTGGCAACCTTCCCGGCCCAGGCGTCACCGGAAGCAGCCGATATGATCAAGGTGGCCGTGGCCGGGAGACCCAACGCCGGTAAGTCGTCGCTGATCAACCGGCTTCTGGGCGAAGATCGACTCGTCGTCAGTGATGTGCCCGGCACCACCCGTGACGCCATTGACAGTGTGTGCCGGTTTGACGGCAAACCATACTTGCTCATCGACACCGCCGGTATCCGCCGTAAAGGCAAGGTGTCCAAGAAAATAGAAAAATTTTCAATTATCAAGGCACTCAGGAGTTTGGACCGCTGTGACGTGGCCCTGATTGTCATCGATGCCGACGAAGGCATTACCGACCAGGACATCAGCGTGGCGGGCTACGCCCATGACCGGGGCTGCGGCTGTGTTTTCCTCCTGAACAAGTGGGACCTGATCGAGAAGGACCACACCACGGTCAAACGTTACTACGAGCGCCTGCGCATGGAAGCCAAGTTCCTCCAGTTTGCCCCGGCCGTCACTATTTCGGCCCTCACCGGTCAGCGTATCAGTCGCATCTTCAAGCTGGTGGATGAGGTCTATGCCCAATTCGCCACCCGCATCAGCACGGGGCCCTTAAACAAACTCCTCGAGCGGGCGGTCGAACGCAATGAACCTCCGCTGCACAAAGGCAAGCGGCTCAAGTTCTATTTCGCGACCCAGGTGACCGCCAAACCGCCCACATTCGTGCTGTTTGTAAACTATCCCGAAGCGGTTCATTTTTCGTACCGACGGTACCTGACAAATAAAATCAGGGCCGGCGCCGGGCTTGATAGCACCCCGATCAGGTTAATGTTCCGCCAGCGCACGGGAGCGATTGATTTCGGGAGCCGCAAAAAGAAGGATACCCGGCGTTCGAAAAAGGGGCGTAAAAAAAGATAATGGACCTTTTCGAATACAGCTCGCAAAAAGCCACCGCCCCCACCAGACCCCTGGCGGAAAGGATGCGACCGCAAACCCTTGACGAGGTGGTGGGCCAGGAGCGGATTACCGGACCGGGGACCCTGATTCGATGTGCCATCGAAGATGATCGCATCTTCTCCATGATTCTCTGGGGGCCGCCTGGATGCGGCAAGACCACCCTGGCCCGCATCGTGGCTAAGGAAACCGATTCCTATTTTGTCGAGTTTTCGGCGGTTCTTTCCGGTGTCAAGGATATCCGGGCCGTGATCAGTGCCGCCCAGACCCAGTTGAACCTGCACCGCCGGCGGACCATTTTATTCGTGGATGAAATCCACCGCTTCAATAAAGCCCAGCAGGATGCTTTTCTGCAGCATGTCGAAAACGGCCTCATTACCCTGATTGGGGCGACCACTGAGAACCCTTCGTTTGAGGTCATACCGGCCCTGCTATCGCGCTGCCGGGTTGTGACCCTGGTTGCCCTGGCCGCGGACGATATGCAGATGGTGATCGAGCGCGCACTGGTCGACGCGGAAAACGGATTCGGCGCCCTGGATGTGAGGCTTGCACCCGAAGCCCGGGATCATCTGGTGGCCAGCGCGGATGGAGATGTTCGGGCCGCATTGAACGCGCTCGAGATCGTTGGTACGGTACTCGCGAAACGTGCTGCCGACCAGGACCCGGACAATCGCGCGGTTACGCTGGATATGGTGGAAAAAGCGCTGCAAAAAAAGGCCCTGCTTTACGATAAATCCGGGGAGCAGCACTACAACCTCATTTCAGCCCTGCATAAGAGCCTGCGGGGCAGCGACCCTGATGCGGCCATCTATTGGCTGACACGCATGCTCGAAGCCGGCGAGGATCCTTTCTATGTAGCCCGGCGCATGGTGCGGTTTGCCTCCGAGGATGTGGGCAATGCCGATCCGTTTGCGCTGACGATCACCATGAATGCCATGGAGGCTTTTCGCTTTCTGGGGCATCCGGAAGGGGATCTGGCCCTCATTCAGGCGGCGGTCTATCTGGCGACGGCTCCCAAGAGCAACAGTCTCTATCGGGCCCATAAAATAGTCCAGAAAACGGTTGCCGATACCGGGGCGCTGCCGGTGCCCCTGCACATCCGTAATGCGCCAACCGGGTTGATGAAAGAATTGGGCTACGGTCGGGGTTACAAGTACGCCCACGATTATCGGGAAGCAGTGGTTGAGCAGACCTATCTGCCTGACCAGCTCCAGGGTACGCGTTTTTACGAGCCGACCGATCGGGGCTTTGAAAAGACCGTAAAACAACGCCTTGAAAAATGGCAACGCCTGAAAAAGGAAGTGCCCGAATAAGAACGCTCCGTATAATCTAATTTACCATTTCTACGTTAGGGAGGACGACATGCGCTTAATCACACGTTCCGATTTTGACGGCCTGGTTTGCGCGGTACTGCTTGAGGAACTCGGTATCATTGACGAAATCCTCTACGTACATCCCAAGGATGTTCAGGATGAGAAAGTGCCGGTGAATGAAAATGATGTCCTGGCCAACGTCCCTTTCGCCGAGGGCTGCGGCCTGTGGTTCGATCATCATTCCAGCGAAGAAGAGCGCATGCGGCTGGGGGGCAGTTTTAACGGTGCCAGTCAACCGGAGCCCAGTGCCGCCCGGGTGATTGCCAACTATTATAGCCGGGATGAGGCCCATGCGGCCAAACTGGAACGATTTGACGAGCTGTTGATGATTGTAGATATTGCGGATGCGGCACAGTTTACCGAAGCCGACATATTGGATCCACGCGGTTGGATGATGCTGGCGTTTATAGCCGACCCCCGCACGGGCCTTGGTTACCACCAGGGTTTCCGGATATCCAACTTCGAGCTGATGCATGCGCTGCCCGAATTGATACGCGCCAAGGACATCGAGGAGATCATGCAGCTTCCCGATGTCGTGGAACGGGTCGAGTATTACCAGAACCAAACCGAAGTCTATAAGAAATTCCTGGAAGAAAACGTCCAGGTGGACGGGGATGTTATTCTACTCGATCTACGGGGCGTGGATCCGATACCCACAGGGAATCGATTCATGGAGTATGTCCTCTTTCCTCAGCAGAACATTTCCGTACGGGTGGTGGACGGTAAAAACAAAGCGTTTGCCATGGTTTCCATCGGGCACAGCACCATAAGCCGCACCTCCACGGTGGATGTGGGCGCCCTGATGCTCAGTTACGGTGGCGGTGGACATAAGAAAGTGGGCACCTGCCAGGTGCCATATGATAGTGTCGATGAAATATTAGAAGAAATTATGGAAGCCCTGCAAGCGGCGTGACTGCGTCCGGTCAATCGTTGACCGGGTTCGTCTGAAAGGTGATGCGGCGAACCGGGGGCGAACCGGCAGGATCGGTTCGGTCGTCATGTGTGCGTTCAAAAAAATCCAGGTGCCCGCTGCGGTCGATGGTCACCAGGGAGGAGCAGCGGGTTCCGTAGACCGGGCTCTTGATGAAAAGGGGCGCCAGGATACGCTCCCACGCAAGGCCCACGCCGGTTTCCGGCAACTTATCGTCCGGTGGCTGGGTGCGGTCGCCCAACACTTCGAAGACCGTTTTCGGGGACAGGCCGCTGCCTGACACAGCGTTTTTGAACAATGCCACCCCCCGGTCGACTTTGGGCCAGGGTGTATCCAGCAAGTGGTTGCTCAACCCGTGCCACCCGGCCGGTATCGATTTGACCTCGCCCTCGCGATTGGAAAAAAAGCACAGCTCTTCTCCATCATATACAACCAGGTTAAAGCCGTTGTATTCGTCGGCTGATCGGCTCAGTTTTTCCAGGTATTCATAAGCCGGTGTGCCGCCGGACAGAAAGTCGGTCACGAGGGTGCCCCGGGTTGGAGCATTCGCTTTTATATCCTTCGGATCCCGGTAATTTGTCAGGGCTGCCAGGCATCCGTCGGGGCTTACCCCCATCCAGGTGCCGCCGCCTTGTAGATCACGCCCGGCAGCGATTCGCGGATTGTCCGTCCAGACTTCCAGCGGTGCTGTCGGCCGTTCATAAAATTCGTCCCGGTTGGCCGCCAGCAGCAGCTTGTAATCCGGGTGGCTGTTATACGCCAGAAGGATCAGACACATGTTTGCCCACCATTGACCTGCTGCTGTTTAAGTGCTAAGGCTCCAAGCACCTGTTTGGAAGCCAACGCAAAAAAGCCTTTTGGCCCAATCTCGGCGTTGGCCGCTCGGTTCAGATCCTCGAAATACCCATTGTATTCCTCCGGTCTGAACCTTACGGCCGCCTTGACCTTGAACCAAAATTCATTTTTGAGCTGGCTTCCCGAGATGAGAGTAAGACATTTTTCCAGGTTTTTCAATAAGGAGGAAGTATAATGAAAGAAGTTGTAATTGTTGGCGGATGCCGAACCGCGGTTGGTAATTTCGGTGGTTCGCTTAAAACGGTGCCGGTAGTGGATCTCGGTGCCATTGTCATGAAAAATCTCCTGAAAAAACTCAACCTGCGGCCGGTGCCGCCTGCCGATAACGGCGATCTGGCCCCCGCCAAGTTGAAAGACCAGGGACTTATCGAACTGGAGCAGGATGCCTATGATTATGATGAAGCGGCTACTCCGGTAGCGCTCGATGAGGTGATCATGGGTAACGTGCTGCAGGCCAACCAGGGGCAGAACCCCGCCCGCCAGGCGATGATCCGGGCCGGCATATCCAAGGAAACGCCGGCGTTCACCATTAACAAGGTTTGCGGTTCCGGGCTCAAAGCCATTGCGCTGGCCGCGGCATCCATCATGAGTGGTCAGGCCGATGCGATCATGGCCGGCGGTCAGGAAAATATGAGCATGGTGCCGCTGGCCTTGCCCAAGGCCCGCTGGGGACACCGCATGGAACTGACCGGGGTGGGCGATATCTATGACCTGATGGTATTTGACGGCCTTTATGAAATTTTTTACGGCTATCACATGGGTGTGACGGCGGAAAATATCGCGGCTCTTTACGACATCAGTCGCCAGGAACAGGATGAACTGGGGGTGCTCAGCCACAACCGGGCCATGGCGGCAATCCAGGACGGTACGTTCGCCAAGGAGATCGTTCCGGTCACCATCAAGTCCCGTAAGGGCGATATCTTGTTTGATACCGATGAAAGGCCCATGGATACCACCCTGGAAAAAATGGGTAAACTGCGTCCGGCCTTCAAGAAAGACGGCAGCGTAACCGCTGGAAATGCCTCTGGAATCAATGACGGTGCCGCTGCGGTGCTGGTGATGAGCGCTGACAAAGCCGCCGAATTGGGGCTGGAACCGATCGTCAAAATTCGCGCGTTCGCTTCCGGCGGTCTCGATCCGGCCTACATGGGCCTCGGGCCGGTACCGGCGGTTCGCAAGGCTCTGCAGCGCGCTGCCATGACCGTGGCAGATCTGAACCTGATCGAACTCAATGAAGCCTTTGCCGCCCAGGCCATCGGCTGCATGCGGGAACTGGATATCGCCACCGACAAACCGAACGAATTGGGCAGCGGAATTTCACTGGGTCATCCCATTGGGGCGACCGGTGCGCGCCAGATGGTTTCCGGCATGTATCAGATGGAGAGAAAAGGCTATAATTCCGGTCTCATAACCATGTGTATCGGCGGCGGGATGGGGATGGCCATGATCATTGAACGGTAGCCTGGAAAAGACCGGTTTTTTCTTTACATCCTGAGCGGTTACTGATAATATTCGCCAGTTTTTATAGCGAGCCCAAAAGCCCGGCTTCGGGCTACGGCAGCAGGTGAAAATGCGGCAGCCAGCCGAAGTGCAACTTACCCTGATGAGGTGAACGATGACAGTTAGCAGGAGATTGGGAACCCTGGTTTTCTTTTTGGTACCGGCCATCGTCGGTGGCGGTATTATCTATGCTCTGACCCATGGAGATTATACCTCCGTTGCTATTTATGAGGTGATCCTGTACATCTTTGCCGGCTCGCTTGTCAGCAAGTAATCCACCTGCCCCGCAGCTTGCACGCATCCTTTCACATGAACACCCGTGGCATCGGTTCCCGCGGCATGGAAACCGGTGCCACTGTTTTTTCAGGACGGCGATCATTAAAATAACTCATTGCCCGCCACCGCGCTATTTGGAGGTAACATGCTAAGCGGAACTTCCAGAAATGCGATCATCTGGTTTTTCCTGGCCCTGTTTCTGGTCTCGATTTACCTGCTGGGCCGCCTGTTGATGCCTTTCGTTTCCGTCCTGATCCTGGCCGCGGTCGTAACCGGGATGTTCAAACCGGTTTATTTACGCTTGCACCGCAACGCCCGTCCGGGATTGGCTTCTTTTGCAACCTGCTGTCTGATTTTTATCGTCCTGTTCATTCCCATTGTATTCTTTGTGACCACACTGGCCAGCGAAGCCTACGGACTTTACCAGATGGGCCGCAATGCCGTGATCAGCGAGCAGGTGAAATCTCTGCTGGCCGGCAGCCAGGCGCTGGATAAAGTCAATCAACTCCTTTCCGGATTTGATTACCAGATTACCGGCGATGAATTGAACCGGGCCTTGTCGGAAACGGGAAAAGTCGTGGGCCTGTTCCTTTACCAGCAGGCCCAAGCGATCGCCTCCAATATTCTCAATTTCCTGGTCTATTTCTTTTTCATGCTGCTCATTATTTTTTATCTGCTGATCGACGGGGATCGACTCATCGCTTTTATCGTGGATCTTTCGCCTCTGCCCGATGATCAGGATGAAAAATTGATTTTGAAATTCAAGGATATGGCGGGCGCGGTGCTCATCGGCAATGGCCTTTGCGGCCTCATCCAGGGGGTGATCGGGGGGGGGGTATTCTATCTTTTCGATCTGAACTCACCCTTCTTATGGGGTGTCATCATGGGGCTATTGGCGTTCTTACCCATACTGGGGATTGGTCTGGTGTTCATCCCCACAGCGATTTATCTATTTCTGAAGGGGAATGTCGGGGGCGGCGTATTTTTCATTATTTTCTATGTAATTCTATCCGGCGGGATTGAATATCTTTTCAAACCCAAAATAGTCGGCCACAGGGTCAAGATGCATACCTTGCTGGTCTTTCTCTCCATCATGGGCGGGTTGAAACTCTTCGGCATACTCGGCATCATATACGGCCCCCTGATTATCACGGCCTTTCTGACCCTGACGGATATCTATCACGCCAACTACCAGAAATTATTCGCACCCGGTGAAGGCCGACCTGAAGAAGGTGACTCCGGGAACGTGGAGCGTATACCGGCACCGGAGTAGCAGTCCCGGCCGGGCAGTTTACTGTGAACTTTGGATTATAAGGTGTAAAAGATGATCGAAGCTGTTGAAACCCCGGGTATCAGCATTGAGAAGGAAATGAAGAAATCCTATCTCGATTACGCCATGAGTGTCATCATCGGACGGGCCCTGCCGGATGTGCGAGACGGGCTGAAACCGGTGCACCGGCGGGTGTTATATGCCATGCGCGAACTGAAAAACGACTGGAACAAGCCCTATAAAAAGTCGGCCCGCATTGTGGGTGACGTCATCGGTAAATATCACCCCCATGGTGACAGCGCGGTCTACGACACCATTGTCAGAATGGCGCAGGATTTCTCCTTGCGCTACCCGATGGTGAACGGGCAGGGCAACTTCGGCAGTGTGGACGGAGATCCCCCGGCGGCCATGCGTTACACCGAGATCCGCATGCACAAACTGGCCCACGAGATGATGGCCGATCTGGACAAGGAGACTGTCGATTTTACGCCCAACTACGATGAATCCCTGCTCGAACCTTCAGTCCTGCCGGCCAAGATACCATCCCTGCTGGTCAACGGTTCCTCCGGTATCGCGGTCGGGATGGCAACGAACATACCCCCGCACAACCTTTCCGAAACCATCAGCGCCATCAAGGCGGTCATCGACGATCCCGATATCACCTGGCAGGAGTTACTGGAACACATTCCCGGTCCGGATTTCCCCACGGCCGGTATCATCTATGGGAAAAATGGAATTCTCGAGGCTTACAAAATCGGTCGCGGCATTATTCGGGTCCGGGCGCGGGTAAATGTAGAAGTCGACAAACGAACCCAGCGTGAAACCGTGGTGGTCACCGAGCTACCCTACCAGGTCAACAAGGCCCGCCTGATAGAGAAGATCGCCGGTATGATCCGCCACAAACAGATCGACGGGGTCAGTTTTATCCGGGATGAGTCGGATCGTGACGGTATGCGGATAGCCATCGGCATCAAACGGGACCACATGGCCGAAGTTGTCATCAATCAGCTCTACAAACACACCCAGATGGAGAACAGTTTCGGTATCATTTTCCTGGCGGTTGTCGATAACCGCCCGGAACTGCTCTCTTTGAAACAGATACTGGAGCATTTTATCGGCCACCGTAAAGAGATCGTGTTGCGGCGCACCCGCTTTGATCTCAACAAGGCCGAAGCCAGGGCCCACATCCTCGAAGGGCTCAAGATTGCCCTGGATAACCTGGATGATGTGGTGGCCCTGATCCGTAAATCGACGTCGCCCGGTGAGGCCAAATCCCGTTTGATCCAGCGTTTTGAATTGACCGATATGCAGGCCCAGGCGATCCTGGACATGCGGCTGCAGCGTCTGACCGGCCTGGAACGCGATAAAATCATTGCCGAATACCATGACACTCTGAAGGCGATTGCCCGGTTCAAGGAGATTCTGGCCAGTGAACAGTTGGTTCTGAATATCATCAAGGATGAGTTGAGCGAACTGCAGGCAGATTTCGGGGATGTCCGCCGGTCGGAGATTGTGGAATCCACCCGGGAAATTACCCTCGAGGACATGATTGTCGAGGAAGATATGGTGGTCACCATATCCAGCGGCGGATACATCAAGCGTAATCCCATCACCCTGTACCAGAGCCAGCATCGCGGCGGGCGCGGCAAGACCGCCATGGGGACCAAGGAGGAAGATTTTGTCAAACACCTCTTTGTGGCCTCCACGCACCACACCTTCCTCTTTTTTACCAACCTGGGCAAGGTTTACTGGCGTAAGGTCTACGAATTGCCCAAGGCTGGACGGATGAGCAAGGGCAAGGCGGTCGTAAACCTGCTTGACCTCGATCCGGAGGAAGAGCTGACCACGGTCCTGGCCGTGGCTGAATTTGTGCCCGGCTCTTTTATACTGATGGCGACCCGGAACGGGTTAGTGAAAAAAACGGATGTCATGGCCTACAGTCGACCGCGGATGGGCGGTATTATTGCCCTGGCTCTGGTGCCCGGGGATGAACTGATCGCCGCCCGGATCACCGATGGGACCTTTAATGTTTTCATAGGTTCGGCCGGGGGTAAATCTATCCGGTTTCACGAATCGGAAATCCGGGCCTCCGGACGCGTATCCCGCGGGGTTCGCGGTATTCGGCTCAATTCTGATGACCGGATTGTGGGGATGGAGGTGTTGAGCCATGGGCAGACCCTTTTTGCAGTCACTGAAAACGGTTTTGGTAAGCGGACCTTGATTGACGAATATCCTGTTCAAAAACGGGGCGGCAAAGGCGTCATTACCATAAAGACCAATGAGCGCAATGGCCAGGTTGTCGCCATATTGCTGGTTGAGGAAGACGATGATTTGATGCTGATGACCGATTCCGGGATGTTGATCAGGATGCCTATCCAGGGCATCTCCGTCATCAGTCGAAACACCCAGGGGGTTAAACTAATTGGGATGGCTGCCGGTGAGCACGTTGCCGGCGCTGCCCGACTGGCTGAAAAGGAAGAACAGGATCTGCCGGAAGATGAATAACGCTATGGAGGTGGATAAATTGAAAATTGGGGTGGTGGGCGCCGGAAGTTGGGGAACCGCTTTGGCCAATCACCTGGCTCTGAAAGGCTATCGGATAGACCATTGGGTCTTTGAGCCCGAAGTCAAGCAGCAGATGGTTACGGCCCATGAAAATCGTATGTTCCTGCCCGGATTCACCTTGAACGAGAATCTGGTGCCGAGCAACGATATTGAAACGGTGGTCAGCGACAAGAACCTGGTTCTGATTGTGGTTCCCTCCCATGTCATGCGGATAACCACCGAAAAGATGGCGGACTATCTGCCGGCCGATACAATTGTGGTTACCGCTTCAAAGGGGATTGAGAACGTCACTCACCTGACCATGACCGGGATCTTGGCGCAGACCCTGCCCAACATTCCCGCCCGCAACCTGGCGGTGTTGACCGGGCCCAGTTTTGCCAAGGAGGTCGCCCAGAAAGTGCCGACGGTCGTGACCGCGGCGGCCACCGATCTGGATGTGGCTGAGGTTGTCCAAGCTGTATTTTCATCCCCTTATTTTCGGGTGTATACCAGCACGGATGTGATTGGGGCGGAGTTGGGCGGGGCGGTCAAGAATGTCATCGCGATTGCCGCGGGGATCATTGATGGTCTCGGCCTCGGGCTGAACACACGCGCGGCCCTGATTACCCGCGGGTTGGCGGAGATACGGCGCCTGGGACTGGAGCTGGGGGCTAAATTCGGGACCTTTGCCGGGCCTTCCGGCGTGGGCGACCTGATCCTGACCTGTACCGGCGACTTGAGCCGCAACCATACGGTGGGCAAAAAAATCGGAGAGGGCGCAACCCTCAAACAGATCCTGGATGAGATGCACATGGTGGCCGAGGGTGTCAAAACCGCCAAGTCCGTCTATAATTTATCCCGGAAGCTTGGCGTGGACATGCCCATTTCCCACGGCATCTACAGTATCCTTTACAATGACCTCAACCCCATGGAGGTGCTGGGCCAACTGATGACGAGGGACCTGAAGCACGAGTTGGACGTGAACCAATAACCTCCTGTTGCAGATGCTGGTGGTTCCCGTTTCCAAACTGCCGGTACCCGGCCTCCGTAATCCGCGACCCCTTGAATCTTGGGATTCTTGAACTTAGATTATGACTGATAAAACACCACACAGGGGCACCGGGCATCGCGGCCGGCTGCGGGAACGATTTCTGGCCGGAGGCTTGCAAGGCTTTCATGACTATGAAGTGATCGAGCTGCTGTTGAGCCTGGCAACCCCGCGCAAGGATTGCAAGGCAAGCGCCAAGGCGGCGCTGGAACAGTTTGGCTCCCTGGAGGCGGTGATGGAAGCCTCGGCCGAGACCCTGGTAAAGGTGCCCGGGATAGGGCGCCGGAACATGCTGGGAATTCGTCTGGTAAAAGCGGTTGCGGAAAGGTACCTGAAAAAGAAGGTTGTCGGTCGGACCGCGGTGAACAACTCACGCGAACTTTTCGACTTTCTGTATCATAGCCTGCGGGACAAAACCCGGGAGTGTTTCAAGGTGGTGTTTCTGGATGCCAAGAACAAAATCCTTGACCTCCAGACCCTGTTTACCGGGACCCTGACGGCCAGTGCAGTCTACCCGCGGGAGGTGGTCAAGGCGGCTCTGGAAAAAAGTGCCGCGGCCTTGATATTTGCCCATAACCATCCTTCGGGTGAACCGGAGCCCTCATCCGATGATGTGGAGATTACCCGCCAACTGATATTTGCATGCCGGGTGATGGGCATAACCGTTCATGAGCACATCATTATCGGGGCCAATCGTTATTATAGTTTTGCCGATGAGGGGCATATGGCGCGCCTGAACCGGGAATTCGATGCCCAAAACCAAACTGAATGAACATGATCGATACAGAAGAAAAACTGCCTTATTGCTTCGGTAAATTGGACGAAGTCTTTCCCCCGGGAGAAGACGGGCTCAGGCACACCCCCGAACCCTGCATGGTCTGTCTTTATAAAACCCGGTGCCTGCGCAGCGCCATGGAAGGTGCCGATGGCCTGTCTGTCCGCGAAGAGAAGCTGGAACGGGCCTATGAAGCCGGCATGATCGGGTTTTTAGGCCGCTGGTCGCGGAAAAAAACACTGCACAAGCAAAAAAAGAAAAAAGAATAGAAGCCATCTCAATAAAAGTCTTGTGGCTCAATCTCGGCGGGAGGCGCTATGAAAACGATAAAGGATATCAACCTGGCCGGCCAGCGGGTTTTCATCCGGGTGGATTTCAATGTCCCTCTTGATGACCACCAGAATATTACCGATGATACCCGGATACGGTCGGTCTTACCGACGATTCAATACGCCCTTGATCACCGTGCGAAAGTCATCATTGCTTCACACCTCGGTCGACCCAAAGGTCAGGTGGTGCCGGAGATGAGTCTGGCACCGGTGGCCAAAAGGCTGGGACGCCTGATCGAAAAAGATATCAGCATGGCGCCGGATTCCATCGGTCCGGATGTGCGCGCCCTGGCTGACAGCCTGGGCGAAGGGGATGTGCTGCTGCTTGAAAACCTCCGGTTTCATTCCGAAGAACAGGCCAACGATGACGGTTTCGCCCAAAACCTGGCTGAGCTTTGCGACGTTTATATCAACGACGCCTTTGCGGTCTCCCATCGGGCAAACGCCTCCGTGCACGCCGTTACCCGTTTTGCGCCGGTTTGTGGAGCCGGGTTCCTGTTGCAGACGGAACTCGATTATTTTCGCAAAGCCATGGCCGATCCACAACGCCCGCTGGTGGCAATTGTAGGCGGAGCGAAGGTTTCCAGCAAGTTGGGGGCTCTCGAGAACATGCTGAAGAACGTAGACAAAATCATCGTGGGCGGCGCCATGGCCAATACCTTTCTGAAAAGCCGGGGTCTTGCCATGGGTGCCTCGCGGGTAGAAAACGAATTGATGGGCAATGCGGCCGATATTATGCAGGCTGCGGCTGATAGGGGCATTCACTTTTACCTGCCCGTTGATTTTGTGGTTGCCAGTAAACTCGATGAGCGGGCGGAAACGAAAATCGTACCGGCCGCTGAAATCCCGGAAGGCTGGATGGCCTTGGACATCGGACCGGCCACCTCACTGCTCTACAGCGAGGTGCTGTATGACGCCAAGACCGTGGTGTGGAACGGTCCCATGGGTGTCTTCGAAATGGATGCATTCAGCCGGGGTACCATGTCCATGGTTCACAGTGTGGCCAATTCCTATGCCATGACGATCGTCGGTGGCGGCGACACAGATGTTGCCATTCACAAATCCGGCGAGTCCGACCGTATCACCTATATCTCCACCGGCGGGGGGGCATTTCTAAGGTTGATGGAAGGCAAGCCTCTGCCGGCTGTGGCGGCCCTGGAAGAAGCACAGCGCCGGACTGAATGATCGCTCGCAGGGGGGGTATCCAATCCACTATCATACCGCTGCGAAATAGAAATCCTCCGGTGGCCAGGGGACAGAATTCTCCTCGCCCGGCACCTCTCCCATGAAAAATGACAAGCAGACCTCGTCTTGTGGTTGACGCTTAAGCACAATAGTGTTATCTTTTTGAAAAAACAGGATATTCGGGTCTACCTCAAGGGAAACTACTACGGGAGAAAAGACGTGGCCTTCTGGAGCGTTCGGGAAGAACTCAGTCAGGCAAACCGGTTAAGGCGATCCTATTATGAACTTCTCAGGGATGAGCTGGACCAGTTCATAACCCAGTACGCCTTGATTGATTCCTACTACAAGTTTATCCGCCGCAAGACAACATACCCCTTCGTTGAAAAACGCGAGCTTAAACCCCGCGCCCGGATTCCCGGCAAAGAGTATGACGCCCAGAACACTTTTCTGGTGCTGTTCGTGGAAGACAGCATCCCGGCCGCGCACAAAAAGTACATTCGCTTTTTCGACGTCAATAAAACCACCAAAGACAACCTGTTGCATACCGGGGCCTTGCCCCTGAATGAAAAATTCGACCGGAACCAGAAAAACCTCGAATCGGTTCATTTCAACAGGTTCATCGAAAAACTGCTGCCCATCGATTACGCCCTGCTGGTCCAGCGCAACCCGGCCAGCCGCGCCCGGGACAATTACCAGTTAAGCCATTTTCATGTCCGGGTGGATTGGCCCATTGCCGATGCTGCGGAAAGCCTGGCCACCAGCCTGCGCTACATATCTAAAGACCTTTACGAGCGGGGGGACAAATGCGCCGAAGACATTCAAAAGAAGTTTTTCGAGTATTACGGGGTTCCGGTGATGGTCGGCGGCCGGCGCACCGCGGCCATTGTGGCCGCCCAGTACCTCAAGAGCATCCCCTGTATCTCCACGGTGTACGTTGGTTCCAGTGAGTCCCGGGCGTTGATACGCATCTCGGAGCGCGGCGTGTCCAAAATGGTTCTCATGGAGTTTTCCCGCGATGAGGTCGACCAGATTGCCCTGGAACACAACATCCGGCCGCGAACTTTTAGGAAGAATTATGTGGCCATCAAGAGCAAAAATAAAGATTTGTGCATCTTCCAGGCTACCTACGCCTACACCGATCACTCCCGTCCGCCGGATGACTTCAAACTGCGCGACCTGAAACCGGATCTGAACTGGCTGTCCGTGGGCGGCCAGCACCTCATACCCAAGCCCGGGGTCTGGAAATATCCCCCCCTGCCGCTCAATGTGATTTATTCATAGGGAAGCAATTTAGGTATAAGGTATAAGGTAGAAGCCTGGGGGTAGCAGGTAGCGGCAATTCGAAGTTTTCGCCCCACCCCTAATTCCACTAGATCAACATTCTAACGTGGCCTGCTTGCTAAAGCTCCCGCATCATGGCGATTTCATCGCAGTCGGGGAATTTTACGCAGATCATGCAGTCGCTCCAGATTTTGAGGGGTAGCAGGGAACGGTCAACCTGTTCGAACTCAAAACGGGTGAAGAAATCCGGTCGGTAGGTGAGGGCGAAGAGTTTTTCGATCCTGAAATCCATGGCTTCCGCAATGGCGGTTTCGGCCAGGCGGGTGCCGATCTTGCTTCCGAGATGATCCGGGTGAACGGCCAGGCTGCGGATTTCAGCCAAATCCTCCCAGCAAAACTGCAGCGCGCAACAGCCCACGACACCGTCTTCAGGCGTCACATAGACGTAGAAATCCCGCACGTGATCATACAGCTCGCTCAACGGCCGGGCCAGCAATTCACCCCTTTCTCCGTAAATCTGGAGCAGGGCGTGAATGGGCCGGATGTCTTTGACGGCGGCTTTGCGTATCATGGTGCCTTTCATACTGTACCGTCGCGCTGTATGCAAGCTCTAAACCGGCTGTTTGTCAGTCTGGTTTGAAACTGCATATCCAGCGGCGTTGGCAAATGTTTCCAGCTGTTTTTCCAGAATAGCCGGGAAGGCAAATCGGTAGCGATAGCTTTCAGCGGCCCGCCGGCCCATCGTGCGGGTAAGCGTAGGGTTTTGCAGCAGCGTAGTCATGGCCTTGGCAAGGGCAGGGACATTTCCAGGTGGCACCAGCAGGCCGGTTTTTCCGGAAACAATCAGCTCTGGGATGCCGCCCACGCGCGTGCCGATGGTAGGACGGTTGCATAAACCCGCCTCCACGATCACTTTGCAGAATCCCTCATGTAGGGAAGGGACGACCAGAAAGCGGTGTTGGTGATAAGCCTGCAATAGTTGTTGGTGGGTGCGGTGCCCGATCAGACGCACTGCCTTGGTCAACCCCAGACTCTGGATCGACGTTTCAATTTCCACTCTCCGAGGGCCCTCACCGGCCACGGTCAGGTTTGCCCGCAGACCTTCCTGATGCAGTTGTGCCAGGGCACACAGTAAAGCGGGTAGTCCTTTTTGTTTTACCAGCCGACCGACAAACAGGATATCGCCGGGCGCATCACCTGCGGCAGAATTGCGGTCCGGCCAAAAGAGGCCGGTTCGTATGGGTGTCGGCAGAATCGACATGCACCTCGGATCGGCACCCAGGCCCACAAGATCCTCAGCTAACTGCCGGCTTACCGCCTTGATCCAATCGGCCCGGCGAATCATCCACAGCGAGAAAAGGTAATCGAGATAATAACGCCAGGATTCTCGGCGCCAGGCATGGCTGCTGTAGTAGTCTGAATGGCATTTGATGAGCAGCGGCAGGTGGTAGCGACGTTTGAGCAGGTACCCTACCAGGCCGCCCCACATGGGATCATCCGCATGGATCAGATTGTACCGCTGCCGTTGGTGCAGCTGGTTTGCCATTCTAAGGGCGTCTTTGAAAAAATGAAGCTTGGTCCGCGAACGCGTCGGATGGATGGTGAAATAAGGGCGCACGTGCCGGGAACCCAGGTTCCGGCCGGCCGGCGAATACACGATGTGGTCTATGTGTTCCACGTGTTTGGCAGAGGCCCGGTCGACCTCCAGGGCACTGGCGAAATTGGATGCCAGGGCCCAGTCAATTACCCGGATGCGCAGGATGCGCAGCGGCAACTGCGTTTCAATGCAGTTGCGTTCAGCTCTGGTCACCCTGTCAGAGGGCTTGTCTCCCACCGTTGTTGGTAGCGCTACGGCGGGATCAAAATCAAACTGAGTAGATTCAACCAGACTCTGACGTTTTTTAAAAAAACGTTCTATGGCCGCCCAGGCATATGCGCATCCGCTATATAAATAATAAAACCAGTGCCATGCCACTGACGGCAGTATCCAGGCCGGCCCCTTGCGGCGCAGCAAAAACAGATACCAGTCCATATTCAGGAGCAGCAGCAACCCGACGGCCGCCAGGCTGGGCCACAGGGAAAGGCCGACTGCCGCTGTCGGCAATCCCAACAGGCATAGCAGGCCGGCAAGTAGAACGCTTAAGCGGTAGCGCGGGCGCAGGTTCAGATCGTTGACGGATACGCGTGTTTGCAAGATCAATCGCGACCAGGGCAGGGCCCGGTTGAAAATATCTGACTGGAGCAGACTGACCAGAGACCAGTGTTTCAAGTGGGTTGCCAGAAGGCCTTTGTCAAGGTAAGCCTGATGCCCGCCGGCAATCAGGCGGTAGCCCAATTCAATATCCTCAACGGCAGGTTGCCGATAGATCTCGTTGAACCCCGCCATTTCCTCAAAGACAGGTCTGCGGATTGCTCCACACCCGGCCCAGAATGTGGTGGCCCGCGGTCGGGCCTGTTGATGCATGAAATGGTGGAACAGGTTTTTGTATTGCGAGAAAAAATTTTTTTCCGGGGGGGCGTCATCGTAGGAACCGAAACAGGCGACCATTTCGAGATGATTGCTAAAGCGGGCCCGGATCCGGCCGAGTGCATCCGGGTGCACGGCAACATCGGCATCCACAAAAAAAAGAATATCGCCCCGCGCCCGGCGGGCGGCAGCATTGCGGGCTGCCGCCGGGCCAACGGGTTGCGGGAGCTCGATAACTGTCGCCCCGGCCAGTCGGGCTGCTTCCGCGCTGCGGTCGCGACAGCCATTGGCCACCACAATGATTTCTTCCGGCTGATTGTCGCCATTCAGCAAGGCGCGCAGGCAATGGACAAAGGCCGTGCCGCCATTGCAAACCGGGATGATGACGGATATGGGGGCTGCGGGAGAAAGGCTTCCAGCGTCGGTTGCACCCATCAGTTCCCACCTGACGATGGCTGCGGCGTTTGCGAAAGCGCCCGCATCAGTCTCTGTTCATACAACAGCTCCACGCCGGGGTAGGCCATCTGCTTGGCCTTTTCAAGGAACGTGCGGGCAGCAGTGAAATTTCCGGAAAAATAATAGTCCACGGAAAGAAAGTAATGCTGGGCGGCGTTGTGCGGATTTTGGGCCAATCCTTTCAGGCGCAGGTCAGCCGCTTTTTCATATTGTTTTGTGCGGGTGAACACGCCGGCCAGGCCAAAGTAGTATCCGGCTTTGTCCGGTGCCTGGCGAAGGGCCTTGCGATAAAATGATTCGGCTTCGTTGAACTTACCCTGCGCAGCCAGTGCTTTGGCCAGGTTGGCCAGGCCATTGCTGCGTCCGGGGTGGGCACTGACAACCCGCCGGAACTGTGTTTCGGCGTTTGCATAATTACCGGTCATCAGATAGTAGCGCCCCAGGTGATTGTTGGTATGGTAGTGATCCGGTTCTATGGCCAAAACCCGTTCGAACTCCCGGCGGGCTTCATCGAGCCGGCCCAGGTGCAGGAGACACAATCCGCTGTTGCTCAAGGCGGCCACGTAGCCCGGTCGCAGTCCATTGGCCCGGGTAAAATGGGAAAGGGCATCTTTGTAGCGCTCCTTGTGGATGAACGCTACGCCGAGATTGTAGTGGTATTCCGGTTTGTGCGGGGCCAGCTTTACAGCCTCCTGCTGGTAGCGGATAGCCTTTTCCAGATTGCCCTGATCCTGCCAATAGATGCCTAGATTGCTGCGGGCGATGGAACTGGAAGGATTGACCGCCAGGGTGTTCCGGAAAAGAGTCAGGGTGTTTTGCCAGTGACCAGCCTGTTGAAGGGCAAGCACTGCCAGGACGACGATCCAGATGGCAATAGCAAGGTGGTACGGCTTCTTCAACCGCGGCCAACGGGCGTAGAGGGCGGCTGGTCCCCAGGAAAGAAAGATATAGATACCGATGAGGGAAAGATACCCGTAGCGGTCGGCTATGCGCAAGGGTCCAATAAAGCCGGCCACGGGGAAAAGGACTATCAGATACCAGAACCAGCCGACCAGCAGGTAGGGGTGCCGTCGATACCAGCGGATCACAAGGTAACTTATAAGAAGGATACTGACAGTGGAAATAATCGAAAGCCAATAGGTAACCCGGGCAGTTGCCGGATAAGGCGTCGCCAGATCGACCGGATAGAGCATTTTGGATAAATAGACCAGATAGGCACTCGCACCCTGGTGAGCATGGGCCTCCGTGTTGAGCAGCAGGGGGGTAAAGATCCGGGTGGCGACAATCGCGTAAAAAGAAGCCAGGCCGACCACCGTTGAGATCAACAGTAGGGGAACCTTTTCAAAAAACAGTCTAAATAAGATACTGCGACCAATAGGTTCTTTCACTGCATTCTGATCTGAATTAGCATGCTTAAAGCGACCCAGCGGCCAGAAGTCGAGCAGCAGGAGCACCACCGGCAGGGTAACAGCCATTGATTTAGACAGGACAGCCATGACAAAGGCCGTCAAAACGGCGGTATAGCGCCAGAATCCCGGACGTTGCGTGTAAATGGCATAGGCATGCAGGGTGACCATCCAGAAAAACGCGCACAACAGGTCTTTGCGGTCGGCTACCCAAGACACATTCTCGACATGCAGGGGGTGTACCGTTAACAGCAGGGCCACCAGAAGGGACGGAATCTGCTGGCCGGTCGTCTTTACCAGGAAGCCAAACAGCAGGAGCGCGGTCATCAGGTGCAAACCGAGGTTGACCAGATGGTGCCCAGCGGGATGCATACCGAACAGTTCGACATCCAGCATGTGGGAGAGCCAGGTGACGGGGTGCCAGTGTTTGGACACCAGGGCCGTGAAAGCCCACTTAAAACTTTCGAAGGTTAGACCGGATTGCACCTGAGTGTTCTGGGTAATATACTCATTGTCATCGAAATAGACGAACTCGAAACGGTACACCTGGGCGTAGACCAGGATGCCGCTGGCGATAATCAGCAGTACAGCTAACCAAAGCCTTAAGGGTTTTCCAGTCTGGGCAAGGGGGGACAAGGTATCGGCTGTTCTCCAGTGCAGTGTCCGGATCTGGTTACATTATCCAAAAATCTGCGGCCAAGATGATAAAAGCGTGCCGGCGACAACCGGCACGCTTTATGGTTTAATATACTGCGAAGGTTTTTAAAAGCGTTACTTGGTACCTTGGAACCCTACCACGGCGGCATCGCCGCTGTATTCCATGCCGGCTGTGCCACCAACGGCAGCTCCGTTATCGAAAACACCCAGGGTGCCCCTGCCGGTATTAGCGCTCATGCCGCCGATCTGCATATCCACGTTGGACGTGTGGAAAAGGTCGGCCTCACCATTGGCGTCGAAAGTGATGGCTCCAGTTTGGAAAATATCCACCCTGTTGCCGGAGGAATCCTGGGTTAGCACCTTGAAATTTTGTGCCGTGGGGGATCCCAGAACCAGGTCGGCTTCCATGGTGCCCGTCAGGATGGATTTGGTGCCACCCATCTGCAGGAGGCCCCAGGCGTTGCCGGTATAGTGCCCTGATATGCCTGCGAGGTTTCCTAGCGCTTCTGGCGTTGGTCGATTGCCATGAACATAGACCCCCTGGAGCATGTAGGTATAGGATCCCGAATCGGACATGAAGGTCATGGGAACCTCCCAGAAACCCCATTCCTGAAAAGCATTGAATCCGATTTCAAAGGCTGTGACCGGAAGGTTCAGGTTGGTTGCCGCGCCTTCAAAGGGGGTATCCACTTTATCGAGAACCGGTTCCAGACCGGGCTGGGGTGGGGGGGTGAAATGCGACCACATCCCCGCCGCCCGTGACAGCCGTACCGACGATGCCGGGTGGCACAGGTTCAGGTTCGCCGTCGTTGTCGTGATTGTGGCGTTTTTGAGCATGATACACCTCTTCCGGCCAGGGGGAGGGTGACACGCGTGAAAGCAGGGCTGAGAAATAGCCGTAGTGCTCGAAGGGGCGTTGCCCACCTTGCTGGGTTACTTCGTCTATAGGGGGTCTTGGATCATATATGGGTGGTTCGCCACCTCCTTGGTCACCATTGTCATCATCATCGATGGGAGTCGGCCCAGAGCCGGTTTCGTTGTTCAGGGATCGGCTCACGTTCGGGTCGGTGGGTGTAACAGCAGGCGGACCGGCGGGGCCTGAAGTGCCGGTCTGGCCGGTGTTCAAAGTCGTAGTAACGCCGCCGGATTTAATAAATCCGATGCCTGCTTCCATGAGCATGACGGTTAAGGAATCTGCGCTGCCGTTAGCCGCCAGCAGGTTGCTCAGCGGCATCCCGGAAGCATCGGCCAGATACAGCGGCTGACCCATAGACCATAGGTTATCGGTTTTCTTTTGTACGATGAGACCGAATTTGGTGCCTCGGACCCCGCATACCGCGGTGGGGGTCGTAATCTGAGTATCCACCTTGTTGTATTTCATAAGCCGCATGACATAGAACATGGCCTTGCCGCGCAGCATGTTCATTTTGGTTCTTTTTACCCGTTTTTTGCGGTCATCCACCAGTTCATCCACCCGGATGTTGGTGTCGGCGCCCATGTTGACAATGTCGGCGGTGGTAAAACGAATCCGGACGCGACTTTTTTTCAGCGTGAAAAGTTCATCGTGGGCATAGAGGTTGTCGCCCCGGGCGGCAAAATAGACCTGGGGAGAGTTGCCGTGGCGCACGAGCAGATGGCCGCGCAGGGTGCGCACCCTGCCGATCGGGACACCCTGTCCACGGATGAACTTATTTTCGATAGTCAACCCTCGCAATTCTTCCGGCAGTTGGTCGGTGGTTACCCCCTGGCCCCGGGCGGCTAAGGCAGGCGTGCTGGCCAGAAGGACAATTGCCAGGGCCGCACAGCTTAGAATAATTGATATGTTATAAGTTGTTCTCATAAGACACCTCCACGTACCATCAGAACCTGCACCCCAGGGTGATGGTATGGGTCGTTTTATCCCAGGTATATATGTCCAGGCTTGACTGGTTGTCGGTATAGGCAAAGATATAGGCCGCATAGAAATATTTTGCAAAGGGCTGGCTGACGGACGCCGTGTAGTAGTTGCGCGTGTCGTGGCGCATCTGGTTAGGGTACGGAAACGGCTGTTCCTCGGCGTAGTCCCGCTGGGTCCACTGGTAGGCCAGATAAAGTTCGGTTTGAATTGGAAAGCGGGTGAAGTAACTCAGCATGGCATAGGGCGCATAATAGGAAAACTGGTGGCTTTTGGCTATGTGGTGATCATAGCCCAGCCGGCCGGTCAGGATGTGGCGCCGGTTTTGGAAATACAGCGTCGGGGCCAGCTCTATAATGTTCGAGATGTTGTCCAGGTCGGCGGCCCGGCTCTCCTGGTAATAGCGTTCATCCTTGTAGGTATAGGCACCCCGCAGACTGAACATGGGCGAGAAGAAATGTTCGTAACTGGGGTCCACACTCATAATATAGGAGAGCCGGTCGCTGCCGTAATAAGTATTGGTGAAGTTGAACGGTACCTTGACAATGTCTTTCCGTCCCGCCCACCAGGGACCGGTGTGCAAGTTGAGCGCCAAGTAATCGTACTCTCCGAAATTGCGATAAGTCTTGCTGTAGATGTTGGCACCGGTATTCCACACGAAGTGCTTGCGGTCCCCCATGTCGTAAAGGAAATTGCCGGTTAAAGTGGCCAGAAAACCGTCATCCCGAATTTTGGTTGATCCAGGGTCCGGGGTCAGGGAACCGCCGCCGGGCAATGTGTAAACGCCGGGTTCTGGCCCGGAAGTGATGTTGTCGTCCCAGATCCAGCCAGCGGTAGCCCGGATATTGTAGTCATATTTGCGCGACCGTTCATCGATGGCCGTTTCCAGCTTGGCGATACTGGCCAGGACCTGGTCCGGTGGATCGCCAGCCTTGACGATATCCAGCTGTTTCTTGGCTGCCTCGTTCTTCCCCATGGCAAAATAGACGGTGGATAACTCCAGCCGCACCCGGTCTAATGACGGGTCGATCTGCAGCATGCGTTCGTACTGCTGCTTGGCCAGTTCGAGCTTGCCGCTCTTGGCGGCAGCGGTGCCGATCCAGAACATGATGTCCATGGTTTCGACTTTTTCAGCGATATCGCGGAAAATCGGCAGGGCTGCCGTGTATTTGCGATCGTAGTACAGTTCCAATGCCTGGCTGATCAGGGCATCCAGGTTTTCGATGTCCTGTTTGCTCATCTGGCGCAGTTTCTTGACCGCCGCCTGGTTTTTGACTTTGTACCCGGGAGGATTGGCGGCCTCATCCGCCTGGACCATCGTACTGCCGGCCAGGAACACAATCAGAAACATCAATGCGAAACTGATCTGAACGGTGCGTGTCAGGGTGAAAGCCTCCTATAATGGTTGCTGCAAGGCGTGTCGGGTGAAGGCAGCCTGGTCGCTGCGGTTGGTACCATTGGCCAAATGGCAAACTGCACTTATAGAAAGCTAAATTATTGACCTTGAATAGTCAATATATTATCCGTTGGTCTTTCACCGCCGGCTGTCCCTATCAACTTGCGTGACCGGGTCCTTCCAGGTGAGGTCAGTCAAGGTAAAAGAATGATAATACTCGAATAGTCAACCCAAATGGTTACTTTTATGAAGTATACTCCATCAACCAAGTCTGCTGCTGACACGGCAGGGGACCATGGCTGAAGCGCCTGTCATCGTCATAGGCGCCGGGCCGGCCGGACTGGCCGCAGCAAACGAATTGGTCGCGCTGGGTATGCACCCCCTGGTACTCGAATCAGGGGCCGAAGTGGGCGGAATTGCCCGAACCGTCACTTACAAGGGGCATCGGTTCGATATTGGCGGCCACCGGTTTTTTACCAAGATAAATTCTATCCACGCGCTCTGGCAGGACATGCTTGCGGATGACTTTCTTGCGGTCCAGCGAAAATCCAGCACCCTTTACAACGGCCGCTTCTACACGTACCCCCTCCGGGCAGCCAATGCATTTAAAAACCTGGGAATTATTGAAAGTTCCCGGGTGGTTGTGAGTTACCTTAAGGCCCAGTTATTTCCCAACCTGGTTGATGACACGTTTGAAAAGTGGATGACCAATCGGTTTGGGCGCCGTCTATTCCTGATGTTTTTCAAGACATATACCGAAAAGGTCTGGGGGCGGCCTTGCGGCGTTATCCAGGCAGATTGGGCCGCACAGCGCATCAAGGGCCTGACCATGCTGTCGATCGTCGCCAAGGCTTTTTTCGGGGCCGGATCAGCCAAGACGTTGATCGACAGTTTTCACTACCCGAAAGCCGGGCCGGGTATGATGTGGGACCGCTTTCGGGAGGCTATTATCCGGGCCGGCGGCCGGCTGCAAGCAGAATGTGTAGTCACCGGTTTGAGGCATCACAACGGCGCTATCACGTCTTTACGGGTAGGGGATGACCGAGATAGCAAGGATGTGCCTGTGGATCAGGTCATATCAAGTATACCGATTACCGATCTGCTTAGCGCCCTGGAACCGGTACCCCCTGTTGAAGTACTGACAGCCGCTGAAAACCTGTCTTATCGGGCCCTTGTGATGGTTGGCTTGATCCTGAACCGGGAAAATCTTTTTCCGGAACAATGGATTTATATCCACGATTCTGATGTGATCGTGGGGCGCATCCAGAATTTCAAGAATTGGAGCCCGGAGATGGTTGCCGATGGTCGCCAGACCAATATCGGGATGGAATACTTCTGCGATGCAGGGGACGCATTCTGGAACCGACCAGACGAAGCGATCATAGACACGGCCGCCCATGAGCTCGAAAAACTGGGGCTTGCCGGTCGTCATGAGGTTGTGGATGGGTTTGTCGTCCGGCAGGCCAAAGCCTATCCGGTCTACGATCAGGGGTACCGGCGTCACCTTGAAATCATTCGCCGTTATCTTGACGGATTCGAAAACCTGCAGACCATTGGCCGCAATGGGACCCACCGCTACAACAACATGGACCATTCGATGCAGAGCGGCATACTGGCTGCCCGAAATATACATGGTAAGCAGTACGACCTGTGGCAAGTAAACGAGGAACCCGCATATAACGAAGAGCTGGACGACCGGGTTTTAGGCGGACTGGCACCCGATGATCTTGTAACCCAGGTGTTTACCCGCATGGATAAAAGTGCCTTTGGGGCGGCCGCAGGGGTGACCACCGGTCTGATTATCAGCCTGGCCACCTTGTGGCTGGTTATCAAGGGGGGGATAGTGGTGGGCCCTAAGATGGCACTCTTGTCCCAATATTTCTGGGGATACACCGTTACATTTACTGGGGCGGCCGTGGGTTTTTTTTATGGATTGATGATCGGTTTTTGCGGCGGCTGGGTGTTTGCGGGCTTGCGAAATTTCTTGCTGGCATTCTACCTGTTCAAAATTCGCAAAACGGCTGAATACAAATCGCTTAAAGATCTGCTGGACCGTATTTAATGATTTGCCGAGGTAATCATGGAAGAAACCAAGACAAACCAGGAAGATCAATCGAAGATGCTCATGGCCCGGACCATGTGGTTGAATACCCGGATCATCGCGCTGTCACTGGGGCTCGTTTGCGGCGGAATTATCTTTATCGCTACGAATTGGCTGGTCATCAAGGGCGGTGATCCGGTTGGGCCCCATTTAAGCCTGCTGGGGCAATTCTTCTGGGGCTATACGGTGACCTTTGCCGGCAGCCTGATTGGCTTTGTCTACGGCTTTATCGTCGGTGTGTTTAGCGGCGGGTGCATCGGTTGGATTTACAACAAGGTCGTCGGTTTAAGGCAACGGCAGTAGCCGGCAACACCTGGTAACAGATTATGATAGGGGCTCGCGGCCTGAAATTCCCTCTGCAGGCAGTCATTGTTCGGCGACCGGCCCAATGCGCCGGTTCCAGCGTGTCAATATCCCGAACCATATTGTCGTCAATAGTTCCCGGTTCTTTCTATGCGGTTTATAGAAGAACCAGGTGTCGATAAACCGGCATCCGCGCCTGCGTTTGGCCGGATACATCAGACGATCGAAATACAAGTGCTTTTGCCCCTTCGCGATGGCTCGGCCGATCGGTTCATAAAAAAAGAGATTGAAATAGGAGTGGTCGTTTCCGGCCGCGGCATGATCGACGCCTACAAAGGCGACATGTCCTTCCGTGCGGCTGCTCAGTTGAATGCTGACGCCATGTAGATCATCGCCGCGAAAGGCACCATAAATCTCTACCATCGTTCCCATGCAATCTTGCAAAGTAGCAAAGAAGTCCCGGTTAAACATGAACGGGACGCCATTGTGACGCCTGCTGTTGAGGTCGAGCAGCGCCAGCAGGCGGGGCCCCACTGCAGACGGATCCGTGATAGGGCGAATGTCAACGCCTTTTCGTTTTAGCCGGTTCATCTCCTTTTTAACATTATCACGCATGTGTTTTCCGTGCCGTTTGAGATCCAGCAGGTAGTCGTCAAAGGTTTCCCACGGAATGTCCAGGCAGGACTGCGGTAAGTCATGGGCATGCAAATAATGCCGGGCCTCCAGTTCCTGAATCAAAAGCCTCTCATTTGATGTGATATTGGTAAAAGCCAACGCAAGGCTGCGGGATCGGGCCTCTTTTTCAATATGATCCAGAACGGCGGCGACAAGAATCTGCTTGCGTTCGCCTTCAACAGCACCTGATAGCAGGATATGCCGACCATACGCATATAACGGGCAACAGACCAGCAGCGGCATGAAAGACAGCCCAAGTCTGTGCGCCGGCTTTTTCAAACGGCCCAACACCATATGGTCAAAATCACCGATGACGGGGCCCTTGTCCGCTATGTAGCAAACTGCAGCGCCTAGCAGGTGGCCGCTACTGGATTCGGCCGTGACATACAGGGGGCGGAGGCGGCCATTGAAGGTGAGTTCAACCGCACGCAACCAGCCGGTACCGGCCATGGGGTTGTCGCCGGTCATCTGATCCCATTGGGTATGGTCGATCCGATCAATTTTACGGTAGGTGCAGAGTTCGATGTCGGCCGAAAGTTTCATATTATTGACGGATAGTGTGTTTGAAGTGACGGCTGTTGCGGGACACGGACCAGCGTCCGAACAGCTGTATATAGAGGCCACTGTCTACTATGCGGCTATTCAGCTTTTGCTTGAAACGGATGGCTGCCCGGTTGAACCGCTCCGTAAAGCTGTAAAGCCGGAGCCTGCCGACCCGGGCCAGTTCTTCGTACAACCGGTACCGAATGAAAGGGGCTACCCCCATGCCCCGATAGGCTGCGGCGGTATGGGCGTCGTACAGATAGGCTTCGTCGTCTGCCAGGCGGAAGCGGTAGCCGGAAAAATCACACCAGGTGAGATTGCACCAGGTAAACGCCACAATCTGGTTTCCATCCTCGACAGCGAGGCACAGATCCCCCTGGTCGAGCCGGGCGAGCATCTCTTTCACCGGGGTGTTTCTATCCGGGAGGTCAGCAATCCGGTGCATATCCGCGTGTTCGAACCAGTCGACTGTATAGGTCTGCAAATGGGGCAATTCGAAAGGATTGGTATCCGTAAACAAGCCTTCCTGCATAATATAAAAAGGCTGGACGCGTATGCTGAGTACATTCAGGCTGTGGTAGAGGATCTGCAGCGGTGCATCGTGTTTCAGTTTTGCATCTACGTAAGTGAGGTAATTTTTTAAACGGGTCAACATGGTCCGATCGCTTCTGGCGGTTTGGCAGGTGCGCGGTGACCTGCGTAGCAATAGACCGGCGGATATGGTATATCCCGTAACGGCCACTTCGTGCTCATCTTACACCAGTGGAGACCAGGCTCACAACCATGATTTCCGATAAAAGATATACCGGAAGACTACCTGGCAAATAGACGCAAGATGAAAACCGGGCAAACATATTGGGAACATGCGGCCCAGGTGCTGCAGCAAAAACCGCCGGATCGATTGTGGCGCCGGCATAGTGATGCCCTGGACTCCCTGTTGCTAGACCGCTGGCTGCCCAGAGAAACAGCCGGCCTGCTTTTAAAGACGGACATGTACGATGAGTCCCTGGGGGCCGGAATCACCCTGCCGGCACGGGCATCCGCCTGGAAGACCGTCGGCATGGACATTGCCGCGGACATGCTCTTTGCAGCGCGGCGCGTATCCGGCCGGCACTGTCTGGCGGCAACCGATATCCGCCATCTGGCCTTTGCCGAGAATTCCTTCGAGGCCATTTTCTCGAATTCAACCCTGGATCACTTCGGATCGGTTGCCCAGATAGTCCGCAGCATAGACGAGTGCTATCGTATTTTAAAACCGGGCGGCCACTTCATCCTCACCCTCGACAACCCCTTCAATCCGGTCATAGCCTTGCGGCAGATGCTGCCCTATTGGTTGTTGGTCAAGCTGGGCATCACGACCTTCTATTATGGCAAAACCCTGGCGCCAGGTCGTTTGAGACAGCTCCTGGTTGCGGCTGGTTTTACGGTTCGTCATATGGAAGCGATTTTGCATTGCCCCCGTATCCTGGCCATTCTGGCTTCCCGGATCATTGATAACCGGGCCCCGGATAACGGCAAGGAACGCTTTCTCTCCGTCCTCAATCGCTTCGAAAAGTTGGGCCGCTTGCCCACCCGTTTTATATCCGGGTACTTCATTGCGGTTTGCTGCCGCAAATAGGATCCCCCTGACTGTTATTCCGCCGCTGCATAAACAGACGCTGGAGATAGAGGGTAACAAACCCCATGGCCGTGGCGAACTGAGAAATCAGGGCCAATGCCAGGCGTATGCGTCGTGCTATGGGGCTCGGGCGGCGGCAATTGTAGATCAGAAGATTTAGATAGAAGGTCATGGACTCCAGCTCGATATACCGCTGTGACTCATAGCGGGCGCGATTCAAATGGTACCGCAGCGTCCCGCGGCCATACCGATAATGCTGCCGCCAGAAAGCTGCCAAGTTCATGTGGTGGAAATGCAACACCATCAAATCTGGCACATAGGCGAGTTTGCCGCCTGAGCGGCGCCAGCGGTAGCAGACCTCGCGGTCATCGCCGGCAAAGGGGTAGCGGGGGTTGAAGCCGCCGATGTTGTGAAACCCGGTCGCTGGAATAATCAGGTTGTTGGAGGTAAAGAATGTGGGCGGGCGCTCGGAATGTGCGCGGCCGGAACAGATGAAGTCGATGAGCGCCTGGCTGGTCGCCGCATACGGATTGGCACGCAAACCATTCACGATCCGCCCGCCGATGATAGCCTGCGGGTGCTGGCGAATGGCAGACTTAATTTGCAACCACCAATTCGGCGGCACCTGGCAGTCGTCGTCTAAAAAAACAAGGTATTCCCCCTTGGCCGCAACAGCCCCGCGATTGCGGGCCATGGAAGGACCGGCTTGCCTCTGGCGCAAGATGGTGAGTCTGAACAACGGGTCGAATTTTTTTAAGAGCCCGTCAATAGAAACAGATTCGCCATCATCTATGACGATAACCTCCGACCGCGCGCGGGGCAGCCTCGCCGCGGCAATGCTGGCCAGGCATTTTTTTAATAGAGCAGGGCGCCTGTAGGTGGGGATGATGATGGAGACAGTCGGCTTTTCCACGCTGTCCTCTTTGGGCCCATAAAAAAAGGCCTGCAAGACAGGCCTTTAAATTCCGTTGCGTATCAGGAGCGCGGTTAGCTCTTGATAAAGAACTGCATCTTGACCGCCCCGAACTCGATGTTGTCGAACTCTTTGAGCATAACCGAATCTTTAACTGTTTCGCCGTTCACCTTGGGTTTGGTCATGCCTTCCACGAAGGCCAGCGAATAGCCGTTGGGGCGTTTGCTGATGGTGGCGGCGGTTTTGCCCATCATCAGGCCGCCGATAACAATGTCGCAGGCGGATGCCTTGCCGATTTTGGTGAGCTTCTTGGTCAGCTCGATTTCACCTTCACCGCCGGCCAGGTAGGACAGCACACCGGTGGCCACGGCGGCTTTCTTGGCGGCCGGTGCGGCCTTCGAAAGCATGTCCTTGTACTTATCCGTGTCCATGACCATGGTCTGGTCCATGTTGCCGGCCGCGGCGGCGGCCGGTGGGCGCTTTTCGCCTTCATTATATTCAAAAACCAGACAATGTTTGCCGATGATGATCTTATCGCCGTGCTTGAGCCAGTGCGTAGTTACCAGTTCCTTATTCACGAAGCTGCCGTTTTTACTCTTCAAGTCGGTGAGCAGATACTCTTCTCCCACGGCATCTACCTTCGCGTGGTGACCGGATACCGCCAGGTTCTCAATGGAGACATCATTACTCTCCTTGCGGCCGATGGTCAGGGACTTACCGGGCTCAATGGGGTATTCACCGAGTTTGTTGTCTTTAAATTTTAACGTCAGCGTCGGCATCTTAGATCCTCTTTTTAATTAAGTAACTTTTTTAAGGGGGACATCAGCCATGAAACCATACCCATGATTCCACCGCTTTGATGTTTGATGGCGTTGACTTTCAAGGTAATGACCGTAATGTTGTCGTGCCCGCCACATTCATTGGCCATATCCACCAGGATTTTACAGGCTTTTTCAGGCTTCTCGTTCTCAATGATATCCAGAATCTCTTCGGGCTCAACCAGGTCCGTCAGACCGTCCGAACTGATCACTACCATATCCCCCTGGTAATAGGGGATTTCCGTTATGTCCGGCAGGACTGTTTCTTCGATGCCCATGGCCCGGGTCAGCATATTGCGGTATTGGGCCCCGATTTGATGGGCAGCTTCAGGATCGATGGCCACCTGCTCGGAGATGACGTTGTGGGTCACCGATAGCTGCTCAATCGAACCATTATGGATCACGTAAATCGGGCTGTCACCTACGTTGGCCAGAATCAGGGCATCATCGGTGAAATAGGCCGCCGAAACGGTGGAACCCATGCCTTTGAATTTTTCTTTGCTGGAGGCGACATGAAATACGCCCCGATTGGCCAGTAGAATGCCGGAAAGAAGCCGGTTGGCCTCTTTGGAAAGGCTTTCATCGGCATCTTCAAGCTCCTCAGCGTCTTCATCCTCCTCAAAACGTTGCATATAGTCGCGCAGGGTCTCGACTACCAGTTTGCTGGCTACCTCTCCGGCTGCGTGTCCGCCCATCCCATCGGCGACCACGTATAGATTCTGTTCTTCGTCAATAAAGAGGGAATCCTCGTTGTGGGGTCTTTTTCTGCCAACATCGGTTATGCCTGCAGATTCTATTAAAACCATTTACCCTGGACTCCATTGAAAATACTCTCATCCCACGCGAATAGAGAAAGCCCGACTCTGATGGCCAATCCAGTATAAAGTCGTCTGCATCGCAACCCTTTGCAACCTGTTCTTTATATATAATTGGCGTGAAAAGGTCAAGCTTTTCAACAAGGTCCGAATGCGGTGCCGGAGGATACGGCAACGCCTAAGGTGGGTCTTCCAACAGCAGGATGAGAAAATCTGAAATGTCTCTAACCGGAATCCATGGTTTTGCGATGGGCGATGGCCGCATCCACCTTCTTGCCCAGGGTCCGGAGGTGATTGGCCATTTGCATGGCACGCTGGTAGCGCTGGTCGCGGTCTTTTTCCAGGGCCTTGTCAATAATCGTAACCAAGGGTTTGAATATCTTGGAGTTGATCGTTCTGGGGCTCTTGTGTTTCACGTTCATGATTTGGTGCATGAGTGCCGGAGGGCTGTCACCCTGGAAGGGGAGAGCCCCGGTGAGCATCTGGTAGAGCATGGTGCCGAGCGAGAAAATATCAGAGCGGCCGTCGACCTTTTCCCCGGAAAACTGCTCCGGGGACATGTAAAACGGGGTTCCTTTTACCACCCCGGTCTGCGTCTGCGATGTCGCGGTAATGCGGGCGATGCCGAAGTCTGTGATTTTAATTAGATTGCCCTTTATAAGCATGATGTTGGCCGGCTTGATATCGCGGTGGACGATGCCTTTTTCATGGGCGTAGTCAAGCGCGTCGGCCACATCAGCGCAATAGTCCATCACCTGGCGCATGGGCAGCAGGTTGTCTTTTTTGGTGTAGGGCTCAAGGTCGCTGCCCTCTAAAAATTCCATGGCAATGTACGCCAAATCCTGCTCGTCGCCGGCATCGTAAATGGTCACGATATTCGGATGGGAAAGGGTCCCGGCGCTTTCCGCTTCGCGGAAGAATTTTTCCTTAAGTTTCTCGGCCTCTTCCGCCTCCAGGTCGTCTCCGAAGCGGAAGGTCTTGATGGCGGTTGTGCGGTTGATGCGTGGATCCTGGCCCAGGTAGACAATACCCATGGCGCCCTTGCCGAGTTGTTTGAGAATTTCGTACCGTCCCAGGGTAGGTTTCGTGCCGGTCCCGGTGGCCAGGAGGCCGTCACCGGCTGATCCACCGAGCCCTTCACCGAACACCATGGTTTCACTGGCCTGCATGAGTTTCGCTTTACGTTCTTTAACATCTTTAAACTTGGCATCATGTTCCTCTATATACTCAAAAACGGCAGCAGCCTTATTAAGTTGCCGTTTTCTTTCAAAATCAAGGGCAAGGTTGTAGAGGATGTCCTTGACTTCGTCGTCAACGGGGACGCGACGCAGCTTGTCAAAGGCCATGTCCAGCATGCCCTGGTTTTGAAAGCTCAGCCCCAACATCCGGTTGGTTTCCGCCGATTCTCCTTCGACCTTTTCTTTGCCGGTTTCCGTAACGAAGTATTTAATGCTGACAACGCTGATATATCCCAGGATGAGCTGCAGGACCGGATAGATGATGCCGATCCACAGGCCTTCGAATACGAAAAGATAGGTTGAACCGCCCACCAGCACGAAGCCCAGCACCCAGAACAACAGGCCGGCCACCATGGCCTTGAGCCGGGGCAGTAAAAACGTGATGATCAGGCCCACGACCAAGATCATGACCAGTCCGGCCAGGGCGGCCCAGACCGGCTTGGCGACGAACTGGCCGTTGAGCATGGACCAGATGGTATTGGCGGTGAACTCTCCCAAGGGCATACTGGCATCCACCGGTGTACTCAAAGGATTCATGATGCCGGAGGCCGAGGCACTGACGATGACGAGTTTGTTCTTGAAAACTTGCAGGGGAATTTTATCGTTCAGCACGTCAAAGTAAGAGTAACGGTTGAAGGAACCGGTGGGCCCCTTGAAACTGACCAGGAGTTCGGAAAACGGCGTCATCGGAATTCGCGTACCACCCAGTTGCACCGCATTGCCCAGTTCGGCGCGCATTCTGTTCAGCGGTATATTCAAATAGGCGGCTGCCAACCGGAGGGTATAGGCCGGGATGTATTTACCGTTGTAATCATACAATAGGCGTTCTCGCCGGGCGGTACCGTCCATGTCGTAGGCCAGGTTGATGTGGCCGATACCTTTGGCAGGGTCGAAGAATGCCTCGACCGGCAGGATAATATCGCCGGCCAGCGGAGCAGAAAAACCTTCCGGATTACTGACATTCGGTATGCTGCTGCCGGCCAGTATTTCCGAAAGTCCCTGGTCCGGCGCTACACCCGGAACCGGGGGCTTGAAAAATACCGGCAGGATGACTTTTTCCGAAAACGCAATGGCGTCGGCCAGGGCAGCATCATTGTCCAGCACATTTTGCATTTCGACCATGGCTTCCACGAAAATCTGGCCTTTTTCACCTGTGGCCGCGAGCAGTTCCTGTGCAAACATTTCTTCGAGCTGCCTGAGCGCGGCAATGCCGGGATTGTTTTCGGGTTCGCTGAGGATGAAGTTCAATCCTATGACCCGGGGGCTGCCGGCGTCAATTTTATCCAAACCCGCGGCCACCAGGGCACGGGGCCAGGGCCACCGGCCCAGCTTTTCAATGGTGTCATCGTCAATATCGACCATCACGATATTGCTCGCGCTTTCCGGATCGCTGCGCAGGCTCATACCCACGTCGTATAATTTCAGATCCAGAGTATCCAGAAATCCGGCCCGCATGACCGCCATTGCCAGAAAGAGAATGGTAATGGAAATTCCGAGAACCAGGGTCGGATGTTTTTTAAAAATCCCCATTTTAACTTCCTTCTATTTTGAGGTCATCGTGTAGGCACCATTCCAGTCTTTGGGCGGAGGTGACTTCTTGTAGTCATTGCACCTGGCCAGCATCGTTTTGCTGGGGCCGCCTTGAGGATCAATATCCAGGGCCGCATTGAAATGGATAATCGCCCGGTTCCATTCCTGGTTACGGTAGGCATACAGCCCCTTGTTGTAGGCGTCGGCCACCGCCAGCAAGTTTTGATCGGTACTGCCCTGGTACCCGAGAATTTCATAGACCGTGATCGGAACCGCCTTGCCGATCACATTGATGGCATCGATCTCGCGGGTGACGATGCTGTCGCCGGCCGCATGCCGGGTAGAGTCGCTGACCAGGGTATAGATGCCATAGATCTTATTGACGCCCTCCAGGCGGGCGGCGGTGTTGACCGTGTCGCCCATCATGGTGTAGTCCATTCGGCTTTTGGAGCCCATGTTGCCGACAACCGCCGGGCCGGTGCACAGACCGATGCGCATATGCAGTTCCGGTTGCCCCTCTTCGCGCCAGCGGGCGCGCATCTTTTCGAGCCGCGCCTGCATGTCAATGCAGGCCATGCAAGCGACTTCGGCCTGGTTTTCCAGATAATTGGGAGCTCCGAAAAAGGCGATGATGGCATCGCCTTCAAATTTATCGACGGTACCTTCGTGCTCCAGGACGACGTCCGTCATCTCCGTTAAAAATTCATTGAGCAGTTCGACCAGTTCCCCCGGGGTCAGCTTTTCAGAAATGCTGGTAAACCCCTGCACATCGGAAAAGAATGCCGTAATGGTGCGCTCTTCCCCGCCCAGGCTCAAGGTTTCCGGTGAATCGATCAGCTGTTTGACAACCGTGGGCGCCAGATAGGATGAAAAGGCATCCTTGATGAATTTTTTCTGGTGACTCTCGGATAGATACTTGTAGCCGGTAATGGCCGTATAGGTCACAATGAGCACCGTCACGGGATAAACCAAGTTTAACACAAGTCCTTGCGAGGAGAACATATATTGGCAGAAAAAGATAAACACAGTGCCCAGGGAAAAGGCCGTGATGCCTCCGGCGATAACGCCGGTACGGGCCAGGATGAATCCCAGGAGAAAACCGGCGATAATAATGGCGATCAGGTCAAAGAGGGCACCCCAGCCAGGGTGGATGATGTAACGGTTTTGCAGTACGCTGCTGACGACATTGGCGTGAATTTCAAGCCCGGGAAAAACACTGCCGAAGGGGGTGACCCGCAGGTCGTAAATACCCACGGCAGTAGCACCGATCATGACAATCTTATCCGCCAGCATCTGGGGGGGGGACGTTGTCATTCAGGATGTCGGTTATGGAAATGTGCGGAAAGGTTTTTTCCGGTCCATGGTAGTTAATCAATACCCGGCCGGCCTCATCGGTGGGAACAGACTGCGTTCCGATGTCGACGGATTCCACGCCGAATTCGGCAACCCGGACGGATAGGGGTTCATCCAGGTAAGCGCTTGCCGCCATCATGGAAAGCGGGGCAAAAAGCTGATCGCGGAACTTGATGACGGCCGGGATCCAGCGCACAACCCCATCGGGGTCCGGAAACATATTGAAATAGCCGGCATAGGGTGTGGCGGTGGCGATCCGGGTAATATTTGATTGCGGCAGGGCGGCTTTTATCATGGGGAGTTGCTGAGCTTCCGGGTTGGCATAGCGTACGAACTTGTAGCCGCCGGGGGGCGATGTTTTCCTGGTGAATTTCGATTGTCTTTTCATCCACATGGGAGAGGTCGGACTGGCCCATGTGAAAGAAATAACCCAGGACGACTTTTGATTGCGAGCTTTCGATTGCTCCGGCCAGCAGACGGTCTTCGTCCGACCTGAGCTTCAACTCTTCCAGATAAGCCTGCAGGCGGTTGTCATTAAGCTTGAATTGCCCGATATCAGTCTGGATAGTGCTGATGGCGTTCACAACCCGCTGGTCATCCGGTTCCAGGAAACCGATATCAAAAGCCGTCACCCGCGCGCCGGCCCCAGAAAGCTTGTTGATCAGCTTGGCCATTTTTGATCGTGGCCAGACCCACTTGCCCTCGGTGTTGATGCTTTTTTCATCAATGACGGCCAGCACAACCTGCTGGGAAGCAGGGGCTTTGTCCCGGGACCTGAACCGGAGGTCGAGGGTTTTCAACTCCATGAGATCCAGGAAGGGAATCCCGGCCATATAAGCGACTATGCCGGCCACGGTGATCAGGACAGATAACTTGAAGGGCGATAACTTGAACAGTTTTTTCATAAAGGCACCATGCAGCTTGAACGCCTGGAGACCCTTGCAGAATACCCGTTTGCGTCCGTTCGGTCACCGAGTTTCCTGCGCATCCGAAAGCTCATCAACGGATTGTAACAAAAGTGATTCAGCGCCTGGTGAACGGAAACAAAACCGGGCATTTCCCAAGAGTCTCGCCAGTGCCGAAAGATCGGTTTCAGATTGAAGAAGACACCCGAAAAATGCGGATAGAACTGTTAACCACCCGAAGGTGTTATACTTTTATATTGCATGCTATAGAATAAGTCAACATACGAAGGTCGGCAAGAGCGGTCTGTATGGGGACATTCATTATTCTCCGGCCGGACCAATTGCGGGCCTTACAGAAGACGGTCTACAAAGAACATCGGCAAAGGTAAAATCCGGAGGTGGATATTTTACAGCGTGCGCTTTCGAGCCTCACGGATGGGTGGCCCTAAACAGGGCCGGCACGGCACCAGGAAAGGGGGTATCGGCGGTTTTGCCCGTCTTAGGGTGCAGGTAGCGGCGCCGGATATTGTCCGGGCGGTCAAAATAGGCCACCGTGTCGTCTTGAAAAACGGCCCGGAAGAAATCAATCCAGATGGGCAGGGCTGCCCTGGCGCCGGTTTCTCCCCGGCCAAGGGGCCCGCCATCATCCCTGCCGACCCAGACGCCAGCGGTGAGAGTCGGTGAAAAGCCGACAAACAGGGCATCGCGGTAGGCATTGGTCGTTCCGGTTTTACCGGCCACATTCCGACCGAGCGTTCTGGCCTGGCGACCGGTGCCTTCGCGGACAACACTTACGAGCATGTCAGTCATGATCGCGGCGGCGCCTCGTCGCATGGCCACTTTCTTTTGCCGGGTGTTCTTCCAGAGAATTTGCCCGGAAGCGTCCGCTATGGCCGTGACCCCGAATGGTTTGATGTGGTGCCCGCCGTTGGGAAAGACCGCATAGGCGGCGGTCAACTCCAGTAGGGTTGTTTCCGAGGTCCCCAAAGCCAGGGAGAGGTTGGATTGCAGGGGGGCCTGGATTCCTGCCCGGCGGGCGAAATCTATGACTGCCGGCGGCCCCAGGGCCTCTATCAACCGCACGGCGGGAATGTTTTTAGAAAGGGATAGAGCCCGGCGCAGGGTAATCTCGCCCTTGAAGTCTTTGGAATAGTTCTGCGGCTGCCAGGGCTTATTGGCGGCGCCCTGCTGGTAGACTACCGGTGCGTCCAGTATCAACCGGTCCTGGGAATAGCCTTTTTCAATCGCCTTGGCATATACCAGTGGCTTGAAGGCCGATCCCGGCTGGCGATAGGCATCGGTGGCCCTGTTAAAAGGGCTCTGGGCGTAATCACGTCCCCCAACCATGGCCAGGATTCCACCGGAGGCCCCGTCCAGCGCAACCAGCGCGTATTCCGGATTCAGGTTTGCTACCCGGTTTCGGTGCATTCTTTGTCTAAGACGGTCGAGGCCTTTACTACCCGCCTCATGGGCAGCCTGCTGCAGCCTGGAATTCAGGGTAGTAAAAACAGTTAGGCCACCTTTGTATAGCTGGAACTCACCGACAGCTTCTTCCAGCTGTGGCTTGATATACGCCACGAAATAGGGCGCGGCCTGATTCGCCGGCACCCTGTTTGCAAGGCGGACCGGACTGTTCGCCGCCGCCTGATACTGTTGCTGGGTGAGCAGACCGGTAACCAGCATCTGCTTTAAAACGATATTTCTGCGCCGAATGGCCAGGTCCAGGTTTACCAGCGGGGAATAACGCGAGGGCGCTTTGGGCATGCCGGCGATAAGGGCGCATTCGGGCAGGTCCAGTTCCCCGACCCTCTTCCCGAAGAAGAGTCGGGCGGCGGACTCCACGCCGTAGGCCCCACTGCCAAAGTACACCTGGTTGAGGTAAAGCGCCAGGATCTCATCTTTCGTGTAGCGCCTTTCAAGCTGAAATGCCAAAATGGCTTCTTTGATCTTGCGGGTGATGGTCTTTTTATTTGTCAGAAAAAGAGTCTTGGTCAGTTGTTGGGTAATCGTGCTGGCGCCTTCCACGAATTCGCCGGCCTGGATATCACGTACGATGGCCCGGGCGATTCCTTTTAGGTCCACCCCCCCGTGAGAGTAGAATTTTCTGTCTTCGGTGGTGATCAGGGCTTGTTTGAGATGATCCGGCATGTCTGCAAGGCGGACCGGGTCCCGCCGTTCAGCGTAGAGTTCCGCCAATAGCTGATTGTCGGCGGAATAGATACGGGTTACCGCGGAGGGGGTATACTCTTCGAGGGCGCGAATTTGCGGCAGGTCGCGGGTAAACGCGAAAAAGGCACCGGCCAGGGAACCGAACAGCATGCCGCCCAATAAAACCGCCGCCAGGGCAGCCATTTTGCGATCAAGGAAGGATTTCAGTTGCATTATCAATCATTCTGTATAATGAATTTGGGACTTTCTACTGGACATTTTTTAAAGGGCTCAATTTGCAGAAAGCCCTTTGCCACAGGGGCAACCAACAACTGGAAACAGGAGAATCAGCATGAGCCAGCACCATGACCACGATCATTCACATGGCCACGACCATGACCATCACCACGATCAAGCGCAGCATTCGGACGGTACCCTATCATTTGAAGATAAAATGATCAAACTCCTGGAACACTGGATCAAGCACAACGAGGACCATGTGGCTTCCTACCGGGACTGGGCCCAAAAGGCGCAGTCACATGGATTGCCGGAAGCCGGCGACCGGTTATCGGAAGTGGCGGAATTGACCGCGGGCCTTACGGGTAAATTCGAACAGATTCTGGCAACCCTTAAAAAATAGGCGCATTTACAGGTACACGGCTTGATCCGGGGCTCGGCGCATGCCCCTTTACCACAGCCGGCCGCAAGAATACCCAACAGGACGCGCACACTCGGGGGGGACCATGAATAAGATAAGAAATGCCATGCTGCTGATTGCCGTCCTTGTTCTGATTTCAAGTGGGCCTGTCCGGGCCGTGGGAGTGGCTGAAAGCGACGCCCTGCAGCGCGAGCATGTCGCTGTGACGGTCTATAATAACAACCAGGGCCTGGTTCGTGATGTGCGGACCCTGAAGCTGCCGGTGGGTACCGGGGAACTGCGTTTTAAGGACGTAGCTGCCCATGTCGATCCTGTTACGGTGCGGGCCCGTTCCATTAGTCACCAGGACGGATTCAGGGTCATTGAGCAAAATTATGAATATGATCTGATGAACGCCGATAAACTGCTGGATAAGTATGTCGGGCGTACGATTGCCATACTGGATCCGGCATGCGGCAGCCAGTCCAAACCGTGCCGCGAAGTGGCGGCGCTGCTGTTAAGCAACAATCAGGGCCAGGTCTTTCAAATTGACGGCCGGATTTATCTGGGGTATCCGGGCATTCGGGTGCTGCCTAAATTACCCGCGGCCCTGATTGCCACACCAACCCTCACCTGGAAATATCGCAATAACCTGCGCAAAGCCCAGCAGCTCGAGGTGACCTACCTTACCGGCCAAATGAATTGGAAGGCGGATTACGTGCTGGCCCTGAACAAAACCGACAGCCGGGCCGATCTGTCCGGCTGGGTGACCATCGACAACAAGAGCGGCGCCGTTTACCGCAACGCGGGGCTGAAACTCGTGGCCGGAAGCCCACACAAAGTCCAACCCCGTCCGGACCGGGGCGTTTACGCAGCGGAAGCCCGCATGGCGGACGCCGGCCCACCGGCTTTCAGCGAAAGCGAATTATTTGAATACCATGTCTACGATCTGCAGGGAAAAACCGACCTGAAAAACAACCAGACCAAGCAGATCAAACTGCTGGAAGCCGCTCCGGTGAAGGTTGTCAAATCCCTTCAGGTACGCAGTTCCGGGCGCCCCTTCCGGCGTACCCGGGGCAACCAGGACCAGAAGGTTCCCGTGGCGGTATTCATACAGTTCGACAACACCAAGCCCAACAAGCTCGGCCGGCCGCTACCGGCCGGTATTGTGCGGCTGTACAAAGCCGATGCCGACGGCAGCTATCAGTATATCGGGGAAGACCGCATCGGCCACACCCCGAAAGAAGAGACGGTCAAGCTGCGCGTGGGGGAGGCCTTTGACGTGGTTGCGCACAGAATACAGACGGACTATCGCAAAATAAGCGACCGTCAGCATGAGTCGGCCTGGAAGATTACCCTCAAGAATCGTAAAAAAGAAGCGGTGACGGTCGCCGTCGTAGAGTCGCTGCCGGCCAATTGGCGAATCCTTGAAAACAGCCACCCTTATGAACAAACCGACGCTTTTACCATCCAATTTCAAGTTCCGGTTCCCAAGAACGCCGAAGTGGTCTGCACCTACCGGGTGCGAGCCGGCCGTTAAAGCCTGAATACGAAATAGAAAGTTTGTATAGATAAATTTATATATAGATAACTCATAATATATAAATTTAATTATATTTAATAGTTAGAATGTATTATATACATAGGTATATATATATAAAATTTTAAATAAATTAAATATAATTAAATTATATATATGTTTAATTAATGCGCCTGATAAGGTCCATTTTAGAACAGGATGCGGCCATTGCCAGGGTCACTATCTGTCCCGGCTGGGCCACGCTGGTGAGCTGTCCTGATTCATCCGTAATCCCCTCGATGGCACTGCTTTCAATTTTACCCTTGGCCGGCAAGATTTCCACCTGATCCCCGGTCTGGATCTTATTACGCACTTCGACCAGGGGTGCCCCGGGGACGTCCGCCCGCAGCACCTTCCCCACGAAACGGGCTCCGGGATCTGGTTTGAGGTTGCTAAGGTTGGGGGCCACCTGATCCGGGGCATCGAGAAAGAATCCCGTGCCGTAGCCGCGATTGTTAATCCGGTTCAATTCCGCCATCCAGTCCGGATCGGTTTGGTAGTTGTCCGGATTGGCGTACCAGGCATCGATTGCCTCCCGGTATACTTTCACGGTTGTCGCCAGGTAATGAATACCCTTCATGCGACCTTCAATTTTGACAGCTGCCAGGCCGGTCCGGATCATTTCCGGTATGTGGGCAACCATACAAAGATCATAGGAGTTGAAGATATAAGTCCCCCGTTCGTCTTCGGCGATCGGCATATATTTCCCCGGGCGCTGGTCCTCCACAACCGAATATTGCCAGCGGCAGGGGTGGGCGCATCTCCCACGGTTAGCGTCGCGCTGCGCCATGAAGCTGCTTAACAGGCAGCGACCGGAGTAGGAGATGCACATGGCGCCATGTACGAAGGCTTCTACTTCAATATCGGTGGATGTGGCGATATGGGCGATTTCAGACAGGTTCAACTCGCGGGCAACGTTTACCCGCACGGCCCCCATCTCTTTCCAGAACCGCGCGGCAGCGGAATTGGTCGTGTTGGCCTGGGTGCTCACGTGCAACGGTATTGAAGGGATGGTCTCCCGGGCCAGATTGAATATGCCGGGATCCGCCACGATCACCCCATCCGGCTCCAGGGCACCGATGGCTGCCAGGTGGTCGCGTACGGCCGGTAATTCTTCATCGCGCGGATAGATATTGCAGGCCACATAGAGCTTTATCCCGCGGTCATGCCCGAAAGCGATTGCCTGCTGCATCTCATCCAGGTTAAAGTTCCCTGAAAAATTTCGCAGGCTGAACTCCTTGCCGGCCAGGTAGACTGCGTCGGCACCATAATGTACGGCAATTTCGAGTTTTTCGAAATTACCGGCCGGAGCCAACAGTTCGACTTTGCGCGCTGGATGGCCGCTCATCAGTGTGCCTCGTGCGGGTGCTGCGCGAGCCGCTGCAGCATCTTTTCCAGGCTGATCTCCCAGGGAGGACAGGCAATCCCGAAATTTGTGTCGATTTTGCGGCACGCCAAAGCCGAATATGCGGGGCGGGGGGCGGGCGTCGGGTATTCCGGGGTGGATATCGGGGTCACTGCCACAGCGGGAACCAGGCCGAGCCGGTGACCTGCCTGCAGGATGTGCTGCGCAAAAACGTACCAGGACACTTCACCGGCACCGCAAAGATGATAGGTACCCCAGAGGATGTCCGCCGGACGTGACAAACGCTCGGCGAGGGTGAGCAGGGCGGCAGCCAGATCGGCGGCGTAGGTCGGGCATCCGACCTGGTCAGAAACAACCTGTATTTCCCGTTTCGTTTGACCGAGGCGCAGCATGGTTTTGACGAAATTGTTGCCGTGGTTTCCGTAAAGCCAGGCGGTCCGGATGATAAGGTGCCGATCCAGGCTGTCGCGCACTGCTGTTTCACCGGCGGCCTTGCTTTGGCCGTAAACACTGAGCGGGGCAACCGGATCATTTTCGGTATACGGGTCTGTTTGCGTTCCGTCGAAGACAAAATCCGTTGAGATGTGCACCATGGGGATGCTCGCGGCAGCGCAGGCCACGGCCAGGTGAGCAACCGCCTCCCGGTTAACCGCGAAGGCGCTATCAGGGTCGGTTTGGGCCCTATCGACCAGTGTGTAAGCGGCGGCATTGATCAGCAGCTGCGGTCGGATGTCGGCCACCATTCGGTTGACCTGGACAGGATCGGTGAGATCGGCCTCTTCAATATCGATGCCGACGCAGTCACATGCTTTGTCCGGGGCCTGTCTTAAAAGCTCCCAACCCAATTGGCCCTTTGCACCGGTTACCAGAATTCGCATCGTCATTGCTGTCCTGCCTTGCTGTGCTTTTCTACCTTGAAGGCAATTTGTCCGGGGTCAGGGCGGCCAAAGTCGGCAAGCCAAGATCCTGGGGAGAGATAATGGGGTCGTCCGCGGGCCAGGGGATGTCGATCTCGGGATCCGACCAAAGTACACCGCCTTCATCTTCGGGAGTATAAAAATCGCTGCATTTGTAGGCGAAATAGGCGGTTTCACTTTCCACACAGAAACCATGGGCAAAACCTTCCGGTATAAAAAGCTGCCGGCGATTCTCTTGAGTCAGGGTGATGCCGGCCCATTTACCGTATGTGGGTGAACCGGGACGCAGGTCCACGGCAACGTCGAAAATTTCACCGGTAATGACATACACCAGCTTGGCCTGAGCCCGGTTTATCTGGAAGTGCAGTCCTCGCAAGGTGCCCCGGGTTGAGAAGGAGAGATTGTCCTGAACAAATTCACAGTGAATACCTGCCTCGGCATAGCGTCGCGCCTGATACGTTTCGGTGAAAAACCCCCGCTCGTCCGGGTAAACATCCGGTTCGATGACCAGCAATCCCTCGATGTCGGTGGCGACCGTCTTCAAAGTTGGTACCTCTCGTACTTCAGCATGTTCATCAGGTAGTGGCCATATTCGCTCTGCAGCATGGACTCGGCGAGTTTTTTCACTTGCTCTGCGTTGATATACCCCTTTTGATAGGCAATCTCTTCGATACAAGCGATTTTCATGCCCTGTCGTTCCTGGATAGTTTCAATGAAACTGGATGCCTGCATCAGACTCTCGTGCGTGCCGGTATCCAGCCAGGCAATGCCCCGGCCTAGTTTTTCCACATGCAGGTTGCCGGCTTCCAGGTAGGTGGCGTTAACATCGGTGATCTCCAGTTCGCCGCGGGCGGACGGCTTGAGACCGGCCGCAATGTCGAGCACCTGGTTGTCATAGAAATAGAGTCCGGTGACCGCGTAATTCGACTGCGGATCCTCCGGCTTCTCATCGATGGCAATCGCCCTGCCTTGCATATCAAAAGACACGACACCGTAACGCTGGGGGTCCTTGACCCAATATCCGAAAACCGTGGCGCCTTCCTTGCGGGCAGCTGCCTGGGCCAGGTTTTCCGTCAAACCCTCGCCATAAAAGATATTGTCGCCCAGCACCAGGCAGACGGGGCCGTCGCCGATAAATTCCCGTCCGATGATAAATGCCTGGGCCAACCCCTCGGGGCGGGGCTGCTCGGCATAGGAAAACCGGACCCCCCATTGGGACCCGTCATGCAGCAGGGTTTTAAAAAGCGGCAGATCGTGCGGGGTGGAGATGATCAGGATGTCCCTTATCCCGGCCAACATCAGGACGGCCAGGGGATGGTAGATCATGGGTTTATCGTACACCGGTAAAAGCTGTTTGCTGATGACCCTGCTGATCGGGTACAAGCGGGTTCCGGATCCTCCGGCGAGTATAATGCCTTTCATATTTATTCTCCAGGTGTGCGTCTCACGGGCCCGGGTTGGTGGCCGTCCCGGGCAAGTCTCTTTGGATCAACTCATTAACAGACAATGTGGGGGAACAAAAGGCCTTTTTGTTTGTCCGCGTTCCTGGCCGGCCGGACCTCTTGCTGTATGGCCGGCCGTCTCAGCTTTCTCCGAAGAAGCGTTGCCAGGGTCCAGTTTACGGCGGCGCCGTATTTACGAATTCAATCCGCGCAATAGGCGGCTGTTTTCGCCCTGATCCAGGTCATTAAGAGCGTACTGCAGGGCCGCTTCTACCAGGGCGGATTTATTTTCGATGGGACTTCCGGCCAGTTTGAGTTCAAAAAATTTTCTGTTAAAGCGCTCCAGCAAATCAAGGGAGAGATAAAAACCGGCTTTCTTTTTGGCCACCGCAGCGGCCTTGCCGCCAGTGGCCGTCTGAACCGGATCTAGCCGGGTATCTTCAAAAAAATCGGCCGGGCCGGGGTTATCTGGTTTCATCATCCGTTACCCTCCTGATCAATTTTTTATAGCCTCTGGCGCCGGTGGCGCGTGGATCAAACTCGAAGATGGTCTTTCCCGCGGCCGGTGCTTCCGATAGCCTGACATTGTAAGGGATTGGATCGCAAACCTGTTTGCGAAACAGCTTCAGCAATTGTTTCAGGATCACCCGGCTGTGGCGGGCGCGCTGGTCAAACATGGTGGGTAGAACATGCTTGAGCTGCAGGTCGTCGTTCAACTTCTGGGCCGACAGCAGGTATCCGAAAAACGTTTTCAGCCCCTCGATGGAAGGGCTCTGCAAGGCCACCGGGCAGATAATCTCCGAGGCCGCCATGAGGATGTTTACACTAAGGATGTCCCAGCCCGGCGCGCAGTCGAAAATCAGGTAATCCAACGCACCGTTGCGGGGTGCAAAGCGGCTGCCCAGCAAAGTCTGGCGCTGTGCCCGCGGCTGCTCCCCGAGCCAGTGCTTGAGTTCCACCAGTTTCAGGCCGCCGGACAAAAGCCACAGATTCGGACGGGCCGGGGTGATGCTTTCTTTTTTGGATACCGGGCGCCCCTTATCATCGGTGCCGGTAATGAATTCGTACAGACCGTGGACGGGTTTAACCCCCAGAAACAGGGCGGCCTGGTTCTGCGTGTCGCAATCGACCAGCAGCACTTTGTGCCCCTTCAGGGCCAGGCCATGGGCGAGGTTGACGGCGGTCGTGGTTTTGCCCACACCCCCTTTGGCCATGGATACCGCGATTCGACGCATAAACTTCTTCCTTTCTCGAATAGACGAACAGTACTATTCAAGAACTATACTATTCTTCTAAATATAGCAACAGAAATATTGAATTCAAAAATCGAATGTACTCGGTTTGTTAAGAGGGGGTGTCAATGATTGCCGGGGTTCGGTCTAGATTGCCCCGGCCCCCAAAAAGACACGGAGGAGCCCACACGCTAGGCTCCCCCGCAAAGAAAGGAACTACAATAGCAGGCTTTCGCGGAACCCGCTACTGGTTATACGATCGGCCTGGATTTGAGAAACTTGAGAAATAAATGGGTTTTGCCGGCGCATCATTGTTACTTGCCGGATTGTACTGTCATCCCCTTCCGGGCCGCTTCTTCGGCTTGATTGGCCCGTTCAATGGCGGCATTGGCCCGGGCTTGGGCCTCTTCGGCGTCACGGGCGATCCGCTTGGCTTCATGGCGATGCCGCCGGCGCAGGCTTCTTTTTTTCTGCCGGTATCTTTCCAGGTATTTATTGGCGGCTTCGGTTTTTTCGCGGGCCAGGGCGTTCTCTTTATCCGCCTCTTCGCGGGCTTGGGCGGCAGCTTCGTGCAGGGCCTGAGCGTTTTGCACGTCTCTTTCGAGTTCAGCGTCCCGCTGTTTTTGATCATCGCTAACCTTTTGCCGTTCCAATTCAGCCGCGCTTTTTTCATTATAGCGGATGACGTGCTGCACACGGGTACCGGAAGGTACCGGGCGGTCGGTCAGGTTGATCACGCCGTCATCATCCTGATAGACGGAGATTTCGCCGGCAGAAAGGCCGCTGCCGCTGAAACAGACCACAGTGGTGATCATGATCAGGCGCAAGATCGGGTTTGTCCTACACGGGTGAGTAAACTGCATGGTGGTGATTTACACCAAGATACCAAACGAAGTCAACCGCAGTCCCCTGCAGAAAATCCTTTGGGGCCGAGTAAAGGGTTATGTTACCGGGCGGGCGCGTGTATGCTATCGTTTGTTGAAAATGAGTGTTTTGTGGGAAACGAAGAGAAGAAAGATCCTAGGCTGGTATGAGGGTAGATAGCGCATTATGAGCGGATCTGCGCCTTGGGATAGGTCTCGGATGTTTGGCGGCTTGGCACGACGTTTGTGGAGTCCTTTTAACATGGACCAGGCAAAATAGTCCCAATGCGGTGATGGCTTCCACGGATACCAGGGACGGCCTCCAATTAGATGTCTTGCTTCTAAGCCGCAGACTGTATAAACTTGACCTCAAGCTCTGAGAGCCTATCTTGCGCCTATGGTTGATTCTTATAGATATGAAAGGACCGCATAGACATGGTACCCATGGATGTTACCAAAATGACCCGCCGTTGGACCAGGGTGATGCATGCCACCAACTGGTTTGCAAGCGCGGCCGAATACTGGTTGGACACCTGCCAGAAATCCCTAATATACGCCGACATCCTGCGCAAACGGGGCAATATTTATATTGAGCATGCCAAACAGGGCATGCCGCCGGTGCCGGTTTTCGACTACGAGACGATCGTTGAAGGCCGCGACCTGGAACGCCCGGTAAATTATGCCCTGGTCGCTATCATCGACCGACGGACCAAGAAACCCCGCCGGCTTAAAAGCCGGCCGGAGCGGCGCAAAAAAGGGGGGGGGCGCTCGGGACCTGTCAAAAGACCCATTGTCATTATCGATCCGCGCGCCGGCCACGGTCCCGGTATTGGCGGTTCCAAGCGCGATTCCGAGATCGGCATCGCCCTGGACGCGGGGCATCCTGTCTATTTTATCATCTTCTATCCTACTCCTGAACCGGGGCAGACGCTGGCAGATGTACGCAATGCCGAAGTCCTGTTCCTGGAAACGGTGGCCCGGCGGCATCCCAAAGCTGAAAAACCGGTGGTCATCGGTAATTGCCAGGGTGGCTGGGCAGCCGCTCTCATCGGCGGGTCGCGGCCGGACGTGGTCGGACCCATGGTATTCAACGGGTCCCCGCTTTCGTACTGGGGTGGTGTGGAGGGCGCCAATCCCATGCGCTACCGGGGCGGTTTGTTCGGGGGCGCCTGGATGACCTCTCTGGCCAATGACCTGGGCAATGGCCGCTTTGACGGCGCCCACCTGGTGGCCGGGTTCGAAGACCTGAATCCGGCGAACACATACTGGACCAAGCAGTATAACACCTACACCCGCTGCGATACCGAAGAAAAACGCTATTTGAATTTTGAGAGATGGTGGAATGGCTTCTACCTGATGAATGCCGAGGAGATCCATTTTATCGTGGACAGCCTCTTTATCGGCAACAAGCTGGAAACCGGCGAATTGGAACTGGAAGACGGTACGACCGTTGACTTGAAGAATTTTCGAGACCCCATTGTGGTTTTCGCCTCCCGGGGTGACAACATCACCCCGCCCCAGCAGGCTTTGAACTGGATCGTCAAGGTCTACCACACTGTGGATGAAATCAAGCGCAACGGTCAGGTCATCGTCTACATAGTGCACGAGAACATCGGCCATTTGGGGATATTTGTCTCCGCCAAGGTGGCTAAAAGAGAGCATAAACAGATTATCGGCAGTTTCGACATGCTGGACTACCTGGCTCCGGGGTTGTACGAGATGGTGATCAATGAAACCCCCGTGGCCAGGGGTGATGGGGCTTGTACGGTCCGCTTTGAAGAACGGGATATGGAGCACATCATGGGGCTGGATGACGGCTTCGAAGACGAGGAGGATTTCAAACCGGCGGCCTTCTTCTCGCAGATGAATGACCAGATGTACCGGACCCTGATGAGACCCTGGATTAAAATGTCGATGTCTGAACCCATGGCCCAGTGGATCCGACAGATGCATCCTCTGCGGATGTCCAAGTACCTGGTGTCGGACATGAACCCTTTTATGCTGCCGGTCAAGGCCCTGGCCGAAACGGTGAAAAACAAGCGTCAGCCGGCCCGGCCGGACAACCCCTTTCTCGCATTTGAGAAGGACTGTGCAGATAGCATCGTGGACGCTTTGAACCTGTTTCGTGACATCCGCGACGCCACTCAGGAATTTGTGTTTAAGTCGTTTTATGGCAATGCCTGGATGAAATGGCTGTTCTCTGACCCGGAAGATGCGGCTGCTGCGACAAAAAAATCATCAGGCCAGGAGGCCGACCGGGAAATGCTGGTCAAAGAAGCGGCCAGCGGCGGCTTCGAGGAGGCCGCGATCCGGGTAATCATTGCCATCCTGAGCGCTGACCGGGTGTTTGAACGCAACGAGTACCAAGCCGCCAGGCAGGTGGTTCTGGATAACAAGGTGCTCCGCAAAATCGCCCCTTTTGATTTAAAGCGGATCGCCAAACAGCAGGCCATGATCGTCCAGGCGGATGAAGCCCTGGCGCTGGAGACCCTGCCCCACCTGCTCCAGACCAGGGCCCGACGCCGGGAAGTGCTGCTCATTGCAGAGCAGATACTGGCGGAGGCGGATAACTTCCCCAACCAGGCGGAAGCGGCTGTTTACCAGAAGATCCGGAAAATATTAGACAGCCAAACCGCTGAATGCCGCCTGTAATCCGGGCACCGCTATTTATTTAGAAGATTTGTCCTGGTCGGGTTCGGGGCCACCTGCAAAACGCTTAAATAAGGACTGCAGCGGATTCATCTGCGCTACACCGTCCGGCGTCATCCGCGAAATATCCATGCCCATCCCCAGCCATTGCTTGAACTGCTCATCCACCGAACTCTTATAAGCCAGGTACGCATTGATGGTTTGTTGCAGGTGTTTGTCGAAGAACTCTACAAGCGCGTTATCACCATACTGGATAATCGTATGCAGCAGAGGCGCCGGCAGGAGTACATTCTTCCGTTTGGCTTCTTCCAGCACGATCTGGGTCAGGATGAACGCCGTAACATTTTCCTTGGTTTTCGCATCCCGAACTTCCACCTGACGGCCGTTGCGAATTTGCGCGGCTACCTCGTTCAGGGTGACATATTTGCTCTGCCCGGTATCGTACAGGCGGCGGTTGGCATATTTTTTTAAGAGGATTTTGTCCTCCATGGTGGGGCTCCCTTGGTAGTGGCCGGTAATGTTGTACTGCGATATTTGGTTGCTATCATTGTATAATAGAGATATTCTGGAATTAGTCAATAAATAATTTAGCAAACAATAACAAGATGATAAATACTTACTTAAGGAGAATATGCTGAAAGGGTCCAATAAAAAAAATTGTGCAATGCAACATATATTTCTTGACAAGCCACAAATCGGTACTATAATCGGTCCATATCAAACTGCAACCGAGGCAAGTTCAACACCGGCAAAACAAGACGCCATCTGCCGACCACCCCCCGGTTGTGAACCACCCCCAGCGGGTAAAAACAAACTGTTTAAATGGAGGAAGAGAGATGGACCAGAAAACAATCGCCCTGCAAATGATTCAGTTCAACAAAACGGCCTTTGACAACAGCTTCAATGCCATGTCCATGGTATACGAGCAAAACGAGAAAATGATTGGTGCGTTCCTGGACCAGGCCACCTGGCTGCCGGCCGAAGGCAAAAAGGCAATTACCGATTGGGTCGATGCCTACAGAAAAGGCTGTGCCGATTTCAAAAAGATGGTCGACGACAACTATCAGAAAGTCGATGAGTTCTTCACCGGGTCCGACTAACAGCTGGTGCTATAGCGTTCAATACCCGCATCTATAGAGCAGAGATTCATTTGAAATGACTACCTGGCGGCCCGGGCAGGCCGGCCCGGGCCGTATCAGGCTGGTTCAATCCGGCCCACCACGTTGGGAGACAACGCAAAAGATGCCTAAGAACAGCCACTCCCCCGATCATGCCGCTGCGACCGAAGCGCAGACTGGACAGGATCTCCCGGCTTTCAATCAGTTGGTGAGCGCCTCTCAAAATTACCTGGCCGGACTTTCCCGCTATGCCGCCGATTTCATGGTGCCCTACTTGATATCAATGGGCTATTTTCAGAACATTGAAAAAGTACGACTGGCCGAATCATCCCCCATGGACAGCTTTTTTTCCTATCTAAAGCTGCTGAATTTCAATATGGACATTATGAGCCGCGGCGTCTTCGGAGCTATGCAATCTATCAATGGTTTTAGCAAAACCGCCTTGAACGATTTCTTCACAGCCCTTTACAGCACTGTGTCGCAGATGGATGGCGAAGCGCTTTCCGCGTATGCCGCCCGCCAGGCCCGCTTGATGGATGTACTGGCCAATACCTATCCACAGGCTATTCAGGCAATCGAACCGGAATACGGTTTCCATTTTGAGCGCGGTGATCACGAACTGATCGCGGAAACGGATAGATTTTATCTCTACCAAATTTCACCGGTTGCAAAAAAGACCCGCATTCGTAAGAACGGCAAACCCATACTTATATTGCCGCCTTATGTTCTAGGTGCCAATATTCTCGGGTTTTTGCCGCAGGAGGGCCGCAGTTACGCCCACTGTTATGCCAATCGTGGTATCCCGACTTATATCCGTATTCTAAAGGACATCGAAAGCACCGAAGCCCTCCAGGACATGACTGGTGAGGATGATGCCCGCGACACGCGCCTGTTCTGTGAGACCATTAAAAAACGCCACGGCCGGCCGGTTACCCTCAACGGCTACTGTCAGGGAGGCTTCTCAGCCCTTTGTAACCTTCTTTCCGGCGAGTTGGATGGGCTGGTAGACGCCTTCATCACCTGTGTGGCCCCCATGGATGGTACCCGCAGCAAGGGGCTTAAGCAATTTCTGGAAAACCTGCCAGTACGGTTCAACGACCTGATCTATGGCACCAAGACTCTGCCCAATGGGAACCAAGTGGCCGATGGCAAACTTATGGGATGGGTCTACAAGCTTAAAAGCATCGAGCAGGAATCGCCCATCGCATCTTTCTACCGCGATCTGGTGATGTTTGCCGGACAAGACAGAAAAGCCATCCAGATAAGCAAAACCGCCGCTGCCTTGAACTACTGGTTGAACAACGAACGCAACGATCTGCCCCTGGAAATTACCCAGATGAGCTTTGCTTCCTACAATGTCCCGATTACCGCCGACGGGACCCTGCCGGTCAAGCTGTTCGGAAAAAAGCTTAATCTCAAACGGCTTCAGGCGATGGGCATACCCTGGCTGATATGCTACGGTGAACATGATGATTTGGTGGAAAAAAATACCGCCCTGGCGCCGCTTGACCATATAGAAGCTGAGGTGACACCGTTTCCCAAAGGACACGTGGCCATGGCCACCTCGTGGTCCGACCCTGAATCCGCCTGCGCCCTGCACACCCGTTTCGGCGAGGGTAACTACCGGGGGCCTGTTCGGTTCCAGCTTGACTTGGAAAAAGCCGAAGCTAAACCGCGTAAATCCAAGCCGCGCCGTAAAAGTGCGGCAAAGAAGAAAACAATCAAGCAGAAAAATGGATAGTCGTTTCCTGGAATTTCTCGGCCACTTTTTTCTCAGCGCCGCCCGTAGTCAGCAAATGTTGACGCAGATGCAGACCTGGATGGGGATTTCACCGCCTGGGAACAAGGAATTGAGCGATTTGTTTCGCAAGTTTTACGGCCTTGGTCCACTGCCGGCGGAGAATGCGGACCAGACAGCAGCCTGGCAAAAGGCCTTTGAAAGTTTCCAGGCCTCGCTGGCAACGTGGTTGGAATTGATGGCGGTGGTTCCCCGGTCGGAATATCAGGCCCTGGAGGAAAAGGTAAAGGCCCTCGAAGAGAAGCTGGCTGACCAGGAGAACACCATCCGCCGCCTGCGGCAGTCCGGACCACCGGACACCGACGCACCGGTTGCGGCCGTGGATGCCTTCACGCGGCTGATGGAAAAACAGGCGGATGAGTTTCAGGATCTTATGCAGAATTTAACTGAGGCCTTTAAATCCAAAGAATAGAAGCGTTTTCAAAACCTTCCCTCGAGCGCAATCTCTGCGTTGAATGATCGGCTTCGGCACGGAGTGCCGGTTTTCAAGCCGTCAGGCGCAACCGTGAGCGCTATCCTTGAAATACCGAAGTATTTGGCTTCGCTGGCACCCCCCGGTTAAAACCGATCATCCGCCTTGATTCTGCGCCCGACTGAAGGTGTTGAGACCGCTTATGCCATCGTTTTGGAAGACGGCTATCGAGCGACCTTTAGGTTTTAGGTTTTTTAGGCGGGCTGACCAGGGCTTCGCCGTCCATGACCACAGTGCCCTCCTGGTTTTCACAAACCGTCTGTAAGCGCAGTCGGTTTTTTTCCGCAATCACTTCAAGGACTTTCACGCTGGCCGTCAGGGTGTCACCGATCTTCACCGGTGCTTTGAACGATAGCGTTTGGTGCAGGTAAATGGTCCCGGGGCCGGGCAGGTGCATCCCCAGAATGGCGGAAACAAAGCCGGCAGACAACATGCCGTGGGCAATGCGGGTTTTAAAAAAGGTCTGCTCGGCATAGGCTTCGTTGACATGGGCCGGATTCAGGTCTCCGGTGATACCGGCGTAAAGGTAGACGTCGGATTCGGATATCGTTTTGCTGACCGCTGCCTGGTCGCCTACCTTGATTTGGTCGATTGTCTTGCCATGTATCATAACAACTCTCCTTTCTGCCACGGTACATTTGATTCTTGCCGGTCGGCCGGGTTCTCTTCTATCAGGTATTTAAAAGCTGTTTCAAAATTATGGGTTAGATTCAGGATCAAGGCGGCTGTCGAATTAACCTGAGGAACATAGGGAATATTGCGAGGATTCAATCCAACGGCCCAACGCCGAGAGTGTGCCTTAGACGCAAACTTAATACCGCTTTTAGAACCAGGAACGATGACTCCAGATATCCTGTTCCAGGCTCTCTTTATCGGCCTGCAGCCGCAGGTACATGGAGGCATTTTCAATTGCCAGGGCACCCTGGTGGGCCAGGGCTTGTACCATGATCTGGACGTCCTCGGGAAATTCACGGGGTACGGCGCTGTAGAGCCGCAGGGTGCCGATGATCTGATCCCTGGATTTGATGGGGGAGACGATCATGGAGACGATACCCTCCTTTTTCATGGCATCCTTGTATTGTACCCGCTTGTCGGTGGTGACGTCGGGAATCACCACCATTTCGCCCTTGAGGGCCTGCACGGCGCTCTTGGTTGGGGCGATCGGCCCCTTGTTAAGGAACTCTTCGCTCAGCCCGCAGCTGGCGGCCAGTTTCAATTCGCCGCTCTCCCTGTCCAGTAGACGAATCGCGGCCCCTTTCAACCCCAGGGCTTTAGAGATATCGTCGGTGAGGTTGCCCAGGATCTTCTTGATGTCCAGGCTGGAATTGATGTCCGATGCCAGATCGAGAAAGAGCAGGGCGTTTTTCTGCAGCCGGTCCACCAGACGGGCATGCTCGATGGCCATACCGCCCTGGTCGGCCAGGGCGGATAGGAATTCGATTTCTTTTTTGGTGAACTTGCGGATTTCGTTGGTATACAGTGCGAGAATACCGATGACCCGGTCCTTGACCGTGACCGGTACATCCAGAATGGAGGATAGGCCCTCGGCCTTCTTCTCGGCATGATTTTCCACGCGGGAATCGGTGGTACAATCTTTGATATAGAGATGGCCGCCTTTCAATACCGCCGCCACGATTGTTTTGGCACTGATCGGTTTGGCGTGCAGGTATTTCTTGGACAGCCCCTTTTGGGCGACAGGGATAAAAATGTCGTTTTGACGGTCTTCCATAAACAGGCACGCGGCCTTGGCGTCCATGCTGTCAACGGCGCTGGCCACGATCAGATCCAGCAACTTTTCCCGGGACAGGGTCGTCCCGAACGCCTTACTGACCTGACAGATTGCTTTGAAGAAATCTTTGGTTTTAGCCATGGATGAACTCCTGTGTTAGGATTTGCTCTGGGTTTTTTTGGGTTTCTTTTTAGGCGCTTTTTTCCGGGCGCCGGTTTTTTTGCGGGCACCGGTTTTTTTCCGAGCCGCGGTCTTTTTTGGCGCCTTCCGGACAGACGGCGCATCCCTTTCTAAGAGCCATTTGGCGATGCGCGGGGCAAACTCCCGCTGGCATTTGGAACTGACATAAATGCCGATGTGGCCGGTGTCCAGGCAGACGTCGGTAGTGTCCCGGCTGCCCACGCGTCCGGTTAAGAGTTCGCAGGCCTCCGGCGGCACCAGGTGGTCAAACTTACCATAAAAGTTTATCAGTGGCATCGTGACGTTTTTGAGATCTACCCGGTTTCCGCCCACCTCGAGCTTATTCTGGATCAAGAGGTTTTTCTGGTAAAAATCCTTGATAAACTGACGGAATGTCTCACCCGGCAGATCAGGGCTGTCGAAGATCCACTTTTCCATGCGCACAAAGTTTTCAACGAACTTCTTGTTGTCCATATGCTCGAAAAATCCCACGTACTTATCCAACATCAGCCGGGCAGGGTTCAGCAACAGAAAACCAAAATTCATCACGTCGCCGGAAATATTGGCATAGGCATCGACCAGGCGGTCCGCGTCGACACCTTTCATCCAGATGTGCAGAAGGCCCTTGTCTGTGTCGAAATTGGTCGGCGTAACAGTGGTCACCAGGTTTTTCACCTTGTCCGGATGCAGGGCCGAGTAGATCACGCAGAAGGTGCCGCCCATGCAGATGCCCATGAGGTTGATTTTATCCACACCTTGCTGCTGGCGAATGTGATCGACCATGGTACCTATATACCCGTTGACATGGTCATCGATCGTTAAAAATTGGTCCTTGCGGGTGGGATATCCCCAGTCGATCATGTACAGGTCGATGCCCTGCTGTAAAAGGGTTTCGACCACACTGCGGCTGGGCTGCAGGTCCAGCATGGTTTCACGGTTGATCAGGGCATAAACCACCAGTAGAGGGGTTTTGTACCGGGTTTCTGTAATGGGCAGGTAGTGTTTCAGCTTGACGCGGTCCTCCTGGTAGACCACTTCGTAAGGGGTCGTTGCCAGATCGGTGTCCAGATCGTCGAGCAGCACATCGGACGCCTTCTGGGCCCTCTCCTGAGCCTTGTCCGCCTCTTCAGCCAGTTTGGACAGGATCAGGTCAACCGGGATTTTAGATCGGCTCATAACATCGTCTCCCGCTGCAAGCCCGCAGTTTAAAGTCCTCCAGCAAATCTATACCAGCTATTTCAATTTAACTTTTCTTCTCAAGGGTCTTGATACGCTTTTTCAGCCTGTATATTTCTTCGTAGAGTTCATCTACTTCTTTTTGCCTGGGGATCGGCAAGACTGCCAAAAAGTCCGCGACCAGGTCGTCCCGGGCCTGGGCAAATTCGGCCATGGCCGAGAGGGTCTGTCCCAGCGAACTGATGTATTCCGGTGACTGGAACAGGGTCATGTAATGCCCTTCCAGTATTTTTACCCACATATTGTAATACACCTTGCTGTCTTCGGGAAGTTCTCCCTTATCAGCCAATTCCCCCAGCTCTGCTTGCAGGACGTTGAATGACCGCGTTACCGGGAGGGCTAACAGGCGGGAGAATTCAGCCAGGGCGGTCTGAAAGACCATGAATTTGTCCAGAGCCAGGTTGCCTTTTTCCTGGTACAGGCGGGTCAAACCCAGCTGGGGCACTTTCAGAAACTGTTTGAACTCCTTCTCGTAGATCTCACCCCAGGATCGAAAGATGTTCTGATCGAGATCTTCGAACTTGTAGGCCTCGGCCGATTTGCCGATGCGGCCGGCACTCTCGAATAATTTCTGCTGCATTTGTGCAAAACTGCCCAGGCTGTTTTGGGCGAGACGGGCCAGGAGTTCAGGCATGGCGCCGGCCCCCTTGAAAAGGGATTGCATTGCGGCCGGGTCGTTCAGGCCGGCCGCCGCAGCCTGAAAGGCGTTCAAGGCTGCACTCAGGTTGCCCTGGAAGTTGGCTGATTTGAATTTGTTTTTATTTTCGCCAGGTGATTGTGTTGCGGCCTCCGGGCTCCACGCCTTGAAAGCGCCCTGCCAGAAATCGCCGACTGTTTTCACCCAGGCTGAAAATAATTCCTGCGGATCACCGAAACTATTTTGCTCGCTACCCATCGTCTGCCCCTTGCAAAAGTTTAGCAGGGATTCCTAAATTTCAATCAGGTAATATGTGATTTTGCCACCACGTTTAGCGGGCTTATGGTATGCTGCGTTCACCGGCCCGATTTCAGGCCGCCGCTATATGCTTGCATATCAAGAGAATAGCACCTATTTTACCATAAGTAAAGAATCGCACTCGGCATTTTGTTTAAAAACTTTAATGTTTTAAGATAGATAAATATATCTTTGGCGCTGGAGATAATCTGTCGGGATTCCATAAGCGCGTTAAACGTACCTCGATTCGAATCTGTCATGGCCAACTACAGAATGTAAATAAAATGACAATCGCTGCTAAAACCGCCACTTCCTGTGCGCTAAAGATACACGCCTCGTTCACAGAGTACCAGGCCCGTTTCCAACAGGTTACCAGGCGGGCGTCCGGCCGCTTTGGCCATCGCCAGTGGTCCCAAATGCAATCCGATGCCCTTGAACGTTTGGACCTCTATCCGAACTGTCTGGATACAGTAGCCCGCGCGCTTGAAGTGCTGCTGGGCGATCATCGGGAAGATAAGCAACTCTGGGGTGAGATTAAAACCATCTATGCGTGACTGCTTGACGAATCGGATGCTCCCGAACTGGCGCGGACTTTTTTTAATTCGGTCACCCGGCGAATTTTTACCACGGTCGGTGTGGATGCCCGGATCGAATTTCCATCCGATGATTTCTACGCGCTTGATTTGCCGGTTGATGCCTCTGTTTTCAGGACCTACTCACCGTTGACAGGTATTGAGGCCGTTCTGCCGAAAATTTTGGCCGACTACGGCTTCAATGCGAAAATCCTGGGAACCGGGGATGCCCGGAAAAAAATTGCCGCTCCCATTGAACGGGCTCTTGAGGCGTTGCGCGAAAAAGATTCAATTCTGCGCCTCGAAATGCACCGCGAGATTTTTTACCGCGGCCAGGGGGCCTACCTTATCGGACGGCTGGCAGACAGCACACGTGCCACGGGTGTCGTCATTGCGCTGTTGCACTCTGCCCGGGGCATCAAAGAGGATGCGGTTTTGATCGGGGTGACGCCCGTGCGCATTCTGTTTTCATTTACGCGCAGCGCTTTCCACGTTCTGGCCCCCCGGCCGGGCGCCACGGTCCGTTTCCTGGACTCGATCCTGGCGTCCAAGCCGCAAGCCGAAATTTACTCCGCCATCGGCCACTACAAACACGGGAAAACCCTGTTGTATCGGGACCTGCGGCAGCATACCCGGGAGTGCACCGCCGACCAGTTTGAAATTTCAGCAGGTCAGCGTGGCATGGTCATGATTGTGTTCGATATGGCCAACGACGACATGGTGTTGAAGCTGATCCGCGATCAGTCCCAAAAGCCTAAAAACACAACCCGGCGCAAGGTGATGGATCAGTACGATTTCGTTTTCAAACATTACCGGGTCGGTCGACTTATCGAAGCCCAGCCCTTCGAACACCTGTCGTTCGATATTTGCTGGTTCACCGATGCGCTCCTGGATGAACTGACCCGGGAGGCCTCCCGAACCGTCCGGATCGAGAAAGACCGCGTAATCATCCAGCATGCCTATGTGGAACGCCGGGTTACGCCGTTGGATCTGTTTCTGGCACAGGCTGCCCCGGACATGGCTGCCCGGGTGGTGGTCGATTTCGGGCACGCCATCAAGGACCTGGCCTACAGCAATGTGTTTCCCGGAGATCTGCTTCTCAAGAATTTCGGTGTCACGCGTCACGGGCGGGTGGTGTTTTACGATTATGACGAGATCGTGCCGTTGACCGACTGCAGATTCAGAAAGGTGCCGCCTCCCCGTAACCATTTGCAGGAGATGGCTGCGGAACCATGGTATTATGTGGCCGAGAATGACGTCTTTCCCGAAGAGCACGTCCGCTTTCTAGGCCTGTCGACCGAGTTGAAGGGGCTCTTCTTGAAACACCACCAGGATCTTTTTGACCCGGAATTCTGGCAAAAGGTGCTGGCCGATATTCAGGCCGGCAATATCAAGCACATTCTGCCTTATACCCCGGATTACCGCGTTACTCCGGCTTAGATAAAAACCTGCCGGGGGTGTGTCGCTTTACAATGCCGCCAAAATCATTATGTTAGCAGGTATCCAGCCTTAAATCGATCCGCGGACAACCACTCCGCGAAGGCACCGCGCGTGCCCGGCGGAAAGCCGGTAGCCCCATTCGGCGATCCGTTTTACTTGTATTTCTGTAGATACCAGACAGGCAGCTACAGTGAACGAAAGGAGGTTCACATGTCCAGTGCCACCAGCCGCAATCTCAGCATCACGGCCCCGGTTTCGGGAGACTTCGAGACCATTTTGACCCCGGCAGCCCTTGACTTTATTGCCGACCTATGTGCCCGGTTTGATGGCCGGCGGCAGGAACTACTTGCGCGCCGTCAGTCGGTGCAGGCCGATATCGATCAGGGCAAGCTGCCCGATTTTCTGCCGGAGACGAAACACATCCGGGACGGAGACTGGCGTATCGCCCCGGTGCCGGCGGACCTGCAGGACCGCCGGGTGGAAATTACCGGGCCGGTGGATCGCAAAATGGTTATCAATGCCTTGAATTCCGGTGCATCCACCTATATGGCCGATTTTGAGGACAGTCATGCCCCCACCTGGGAAAACACCCTCCAGGGGCAGATCAACCTGCGGGATGCGGTCAACCGTACCATTGACTTTAAGAGCCCGGCGGGAAAAACTTACCGTCTTAACGATCAGACCGCGACCTTGATCGTACGGCCGCGGGGTTGGCATCTGGATGAAAAACATGTCCTGCTGGACGAGCGCCCGATTTCAGGTAGCCTGTTCGACTTCGGCCTCTTCTTCTTTCACAATGCCCAGAATCTGATCGACCGGGGCAGCGGCCCCTATTTCTACCTGCCGAAAATGGAAAGCCACCTGGAAGCTGCCCTTTGGAACGAGGTGTTCGTCGCTGCCCAACTGGCCCTGGGGATACCAGTTGGCACCATTAAAGCAACGGTATTGATCGAAACGATATTGGCTGCTTTTGAGATGGACGAGATCCTCCATGAACTCAGGGAACACATGGCCGGGCTGAACTGCGGCCGCTGGGATTACATATTCAGCTTCATCAAGCGCTTCAAGAATGTGCCCGGTTACCTTTTTCCCGACCGCGCCCAGATCACCATGACGCGTCATTGCATGCATTCCTATTCCCTGCTGGCCATCAAGACCTGCCACCGCCGGGGCGCACACGCCATCGGCGGCATGGCGGCCCAGATCCCCATCAAGGATGATCCGGAGCGCAATGCGGCCGCTCTGGAGAAAGTGCGGGAGGACAAAACCCGGGAGGTAACCGATGGCCATGACGGCACCTGGGTGGCCCACCCGGGTCTGGTGGCCCTTGCCCGCGATGAATTCGACAAGCAGATGCCCGGCGCGAACCAGATCGACCGGTTGCGGGGTGACGTCCAGGTGACAGCCCAGGACCTGCTGCGCTTGCCGGCCGGCACGATCACCGAAGAGGGGCTGCGTACCAATATTAGTGTCGGGATCAGCTACATGGCCAACTGGCTTTCCGGGTCGGGTTGTGTGCCGCTCAACAGCCTCATGGAAGACGCAGCCACCGCTGAAATATCCCGGGCCCAATTGTGGCAATGGGTGCACTACCCGGACAGCCGCCTTACCGATGGACGTGCCATCGACCTGGATCTGTACCAAGCCTTCCAGGCGGAAGAGGTTGCCAAAATTGAAGAAGCCGTGGGCGCCGACGCGTTTGCAACGGGACACTATGCACAGGCGGCAAAGATGTTCGACGACATTATCACGAGCGACGACCTATCCGAGTTTCTAACCCTGGCCGCCTATGCCGAACTGTAGCTTGCGCAATGTGTTCGAATTGAATATCGGGAACCCGCCATGCTGTTTCCCGACAAGATATCGCAACTAAACCTGTTTGAAACGCGAAAGGCAGTATTGAGAGGGAGGCTCTATGAAGACAATCGAAGAAAAAGCCGAGGAGATATGCGCCCGGCTGTCCTGCCATGAAGTTGTCATTGGCGAGCAGAATGAACTCGAGGAAAGTTGGGCCAAGGATCCGCGCTGGGACGGCATTGTACGGCCCTACAGTGCCGAAGAGGTGCTTAAATTGCGCGGGAATCTGGCCATTGAGTATACCCTTGCCAAGGTGGGTGCCAAGCGGCTTTGGCACCTGATAAAAAATGAAGACTATGTGGCCGCCCTGGGCGCGTTGACCGGCAATCAGGCGGTGCAGCAGGTGGAAGCCGGTCTGAAGGCCATCTACCTCAGCGGCTGGCAGGTGGCGGCCGATGCCAACCTGGCCGGTGAGATGTATCCCGACCAGAGCCTGTATCCTGCCAACAGTGTGCCGGCGGTTGCCAGCCGCATCAACCGAGCCCTGCGGCGTGCGGACCAGATCCAGGTCCTGGACGGGCGCAAGAGCGGTCCTTACTGGTTCGCGCCCATCGTGGCCGACGCGGAAGCCGGTTTCGGCGGTCCGCTCAACGCCTTTGAACTGATGAAGATGATGATCGAGGCCGGCGCCGCCGGGGTGCATTTCGAAGACCAGTTATCCTCCGCCAAAAAATGCGGTCATATGGGCGGTAAGGTCCTGGTACCCACTTTCGAGGCTGTGACCAAGCTCGTCGCTGCCCGTCTGGCTGCAGATGTCTGCGGGGTGCCCACTATCCTCATCGCCCGTACCGATGCCGATTCGGCCAAACTGTTGACCAGTGATTTTGACGAGCGTGACAAGCCGTTCGTTCTGGATACCGAGCGTTCCAGTGAAGGCTTTTTCTATATCCAAAGCGGGGTTGAATCCGCCATTGCTCGTGGGCTGGCTTATGCGCCGTATGCCGACATGGTCTGGTGTGAGACCTCCAAGCCCGACCTGGAGCAGGCCAAGGTCTTTGCTGAAGGCATTCATGCCAGGTACCCGGGCAAAATGTTGGCCTACAACTGTTCGCCTTCTTTCAATTGGAAGGGCAATCTCGATGATGCCACCATCGCCAAATTCCAGCGTGAGCTGGGAGCCATGGGTTACAAGTTCCAGTTCGTGACCCTGGCCGGCTTCCACGCCCTGAACCTGGGCATGTTCGAATTGGCCGCCAGCTACCGGGATGAAGGCATGCTGGCCTATTCGCGCTTCCAGGAAGAGGAGTTCCGGTTCGGCAAAGAGGACGGTTACATGGCCACCACCCACCAGAAATTCGTGGGGGCCGGTTACTTTGACCGCCTGATGGATGCCATGACCAGCGGGCAGAGTTCGGTGGGCGCCCTGGATGGTTCCACGGAGGAAGACCAGTTCTGAGTTGTTGATGGAGAAAATTTGCGGTGGTGCCCCCGGCAGGATTCGAACCTGCGGCACACGGATTAGGAATCCGATGCTCTATCCCCTGAGCTACGGGGGCATTGCGGTTATGCGACCGGATATCCGGTTGATAAGGTGCACCAGCCTTACACCAATTCCCATTTGTTGACAAGCCATTTCAAGCAACGCCACAGCCCCTGTTGATGCAGTCTGGACGGCCTCCCCTGCGTACTATTTTCAAGAATTGATGGACACTGCGGGCTTGGTCTGCGGCGGGCTGTCTGGTGCGGTCTGTCATGAAATGAATCAGCCCCTGATGGCCATCGCCGGGTTTGTCGACCTTTGCAAGCTGGGAATGAACCCTGAAGATCCCGCCGATGACAAGCTGGAAAAGATCGCCCAGGAGGAGGAGCGCCTGGACGAATTCACCCGGCGCCTCATGCAGATTGCCCGCTATGAAACCAAGAAATGCATGGATATCGATATCATCGATATGGAGCGCTCAGCATCCCCTGAACTTTAAATGAAGCTAGCTGGTTCCGGCCCCTATATCCCCAATTTTTAACCAGCATTACTGTGTTTCGATAGACAGCTTGCAGGCGGACGCTGTGGTCGGTGAGGTGGATGCTTCAGTCGACGTAAAGTGTCTGCCCCGGGAATATCATGGTACGGGGCGTCAACTGGTTGATCTTTAGAAAATGTTTCAGATCCATGTTGTGCAGTTGGGCGATCTTAAAGGGGCTGTCCCCGTATTTGACTTTGTACGCCTTTAGACCCGCCTTGGAAGCCGGCTGGGGTGATTTACCGGGGATTTTCAGAACCTGCCCGATGGAAAGGTAAGGGCCCTGCAGGCCGTTGAGTTGCTGTATTTCACGTGTGGTGGTGCCGTACCGCTTGGCGATTATCCAGAGCGAATCTCCACTTTTGACCACATGCCGGGACGGCACGGGGCCGCTTACCTTTGCGGGTGATTTTGCCGGCGTGCGGGTTACGACGACACCTCTGGTCGGAATCTTAAGCTTTTTCCCGGCCCGGATGAAATGGCTCCGGCGAATATTGTTGGCCCGCATGATTTTGCTGACGCTGGTACGGTAACGACGCGCAATCACGGAGAGGCTTTCACCCGGTCTGACCCGGTGATAGACATACGCGGGTTGCGGACGGGAAGTGATCGGCAGCGTGTTGATTTTGGTGAGCAGAAGATTCCCCTTGCCGGTCGGAACCCGGAGCGTATAGGACTCGTCCGGGGTTATCTTGTAGCGAAGCTCCGGGTTCAGGACTTTCAACTGCTTGTAATTGCTTCCAATCGCACTGGCCACATCTTTCAGGTGCACGCGTCGCGTGAACTGGACCGTATCATATTCCAAGGGCGGATCAGCCACCAGTCCGGTCATCCCATATTTTTCCGGATCCTGCAGGATGTGCAAGGTTGCCAGAAACCGCGGTACATAGCGGGCGGTTTCCAGGGGCAGGCGGATGTAGAGGTCCCAGAAATTATCCAGGTAATTGACGTTCTGGGTCCGAATCACCCGCAGAACGCGCCCCTCGCCGCAGTTGTAGGCGGCCAGGACCGTGGTCCAGTCACCGAAGATCTGATGCAGTTCCTTCAGGTAAGCCACGGCCGCCCGGGTGGATTTTGCCGGGTCGAGGCGTTCATCCAGATAGGTGGTGCGTTTGAGCCCGAACTTGTAACCGGTCGACGGAATGAACTGCCAGAGTCCCAAGGCCCGGGCCTTGGACAGGGCGTGCGACTTGAAGCCGCTCTCGATCAGGGGCAGCCAGGAAAGCTCGGTAGGCAGCCCGGCTTCCTGCAGGGCCGCCACAATGGCTGGTCGATACATTCCGGAGCGGCGGTAGGACTCTATGAAGAACTTTCTTTCACCGTTGGTAAAGCGTTTGATTTCGGCTTGGATATGGCGATTCATATCCATGGGAATGGCTTTGTGATTGCCATTGACCACGATGTGCCGCGAGGCATATATTTCCAGGATTCGTTTGGAGATGAGAAACCGCAGGTCTTCCTTCTGCTGGATCAGCTTGGGGTTTCCGGCCGTATCCACATCCAGGACCAGAGAGTACGCTTTATCCAATGCTTCCAGGGCGTTGTCGAGCTCTCCCGCCTGCCAGAATTCATGGGAAGCCCGGATAAAATCCAGGGCTTCATCCAGGGCGATTTCAATTTTTTTACCGTCATCAGCCACTTTGCCGTTGGCCGGAGTACCGTTTTCCGTCAGGGTGGCCTCGGTGTCGATTGCTTCGGGTAATTCCGCCGGCTGGTCAGGTTCGGTTGCAGCCGGGGCCGATTCATCCTTTTGAACGGTCTCAACCGGAGATCCTGGCGCCTCCGGTTCCTCGGCCTGGATCGGGGGCTGGGTGTTATTGGGGAGGTTGCTTTTTATAACTGTCTGATTACAACCGTAAAACAATGGGAGTACAATCAGGAGCAGGATCAATCTGAACAGGTTTGCCACGTAGGGTTCCTTATGCCAACAAGTTTTTATCAGGGCTGCAGCGTGGACATTGAATTTGTTCTCCGAATTACACAACCCCGCTTGCGATTGTCAAGAGATATATAAATTCCTATCGGCGATCTTGCCATAACCTTTAAGGATGCTTATTTAAAGATGCTCATTGGATACGATAAGCGGCGGGGGATGGTCGGCCGGGCGGCTAACGCAACGCTCCCGGCTTAATTTTCGCCGGTCAAGCCGGACAGCCACGGGTTACCTTATTATATAAGGGCACCCGTTGCACCTGTCAGGAAAAGCTGAAAAATATGCAAAAAAACATCTTGACAGTCAAGGCGGGTTTTGACATATATACGCTTTTTAGGGCGCAGTGCCCCCGGTGTTCTTTGCAGCCGTGCTTTCTGTGCTGAAAGCGGTTGCCTTGGGCCAGAGTAGCTCAGTTGGTAGAGCAGCTGATTTGTAATCAGCGGGTCGCGGGTTCGACTCCTGTCTCTGGCTCCATGTATATAAATATGGTGGGGTTCCCGAGTGGTCAAAGGGAACAGACTGTAAATCTGTCGGCGACGCCTTCGGAGGTTCAAATCCTCCCCCCACCACCAGCCTCAATGAGAGTCGTATGTAGGAGGTTCCAGGAGGCCTTTGAAAAATGCCCAATTTTGCCTTAGTCCAACGCGGGCACGTAGTGCAGCCTTGACGGTAATCAGGCAAAAGGGGGGATTTTACAGAGGGCTCGTTACGGGGCCGCTGATTAACTACGTGGCTTCCTCTGTAAGTCTGCGCTTCTTGAGGATCTTTTGGGTCTTACCCGGTTACCCGGGCCATCGGTTTACCCAGCATTGAGCGGGAGTAGCTCAGTTGGAAGAGCTCCAGCCTTCCAAGCTGGAGGTCGCGAGTTCGAACCTCGTCTCCCGCTCCATATTTAAAATGGGGTTCCGATGGTGTTACAATCTGGAGAACTAGGCAGCGAAAAGCCCACGTAGCTCAGTCGGTAGAGCGCATCCTTGGTAAGGATGAGGTTCATCGGTTCGATTCCGATCGTGGGCTCCAGCTTATGATTCCGGGGCCTGAAAGAGAAATTGCATTTTACGACTATTACAGGTTTAACGCGCCAGGCCGGATAACATGAAGTGCTCTATTGCATTTATGTGACATTGTGAGCCGTGCGGATAGATAACGCCAAATACTCTATGGGAGGACGGGAAGATGGCCAAGGAAAAATTTGAGAGGACCAAGCCCCACGTGAACGTGGGAACGATTGGGCATATCGATCACGGTAAGACGACTTTGACGGCAGCGATCACCAAGCACAGCGGCTTGAAGGGTAAAGCGGACTTTGTGCCGTTTGACCAGATTGACAAGGCGCCGGAAGAGAAAGAGCGCGGCATCACGATTGCCACGGCACACGTGGAATACGAGACGGACACGCGTCATTATGCGCACGTGGACTGCCCGGGTCACGCGGACTATATCAAGAACATGATCACCGGCGCGGCGCAGATGGATGGTGCGATTCTGGTGGTGGGCGCGGATGACGGTCCGATGCCGCAGACGCGTGAGCACATCTTGCTGGCCCGTCAGGTGGGTGTGCCGCGGATCGTGGTCTTCCTGAACAAGTGTGACATGGTGGATGATGAGGAGCTGATCGAGCTGGTGGAGCTGGAGCTGCGCGAGCTTCTGGATAAATATGAATTTCCCGGAGACGACACCCCGATCATCCGCGGCAGCGCCTTGAAGGCGCTGGAGAGCGACGATCCGGACGGCGACGATGCCAAGTGCATTTTCGAGCTGCTGGATTCGATTGACAGCTACATTCCCGAGCCCGAGCGTGACGTGGACAAGCCGTTCTTGATGCCGATCGAGGACGTGTTCAGCATCTCCGGTCGTGGAACGGTGGTGACCGGTCGTGTGGACCGGGGCATCATCCATGTGGGCGACAACGTGGAGATCGTGGGTATCCGTCCGACTCTCAAGACGGTCTGCACGGGCGTGGAAATGTTTCGCAAGCTGCTTGACGAAGGTCAGGCGGGTGACAACATTGGTGTTCTGCTGCGCGGGACCAAGCGTGACGAGGTTGAGCGTGGCCAGGTCGTGGCGGTACCGGGATCGATTACGCCGCACACCAAGTTTGCCGCGGAAGTGTACATTTTGAGCAAAGAGGAAGGCGGCCGGCACACCCCGTTTTTCAGCGGCTACCGTCCGCAGTTTTATTTCCGGACCACGGACGTGACCGGTGTGCTGAATCTGCCCGAGGGTGTCGAGATGATTATGCCGGGTGACAACGTGACGATCACGGCCGAGCTGATCACCCCGATTGCCATGGAAAAGGAACTGCGGTTCGCGATCCGCGAAGGCGGCCGGACTGTCGGTGCCGGCGTGGTAAGTGAAATTATAGAGTAAATAAACACCCTGCCGGTGTTTACGTTTTGCCGGTCCCTCTGTCTGGCAGGGGGTTCGGATCAAAACAATAACGGCGAAGGAGTCTTGAGGTGAGAATCATCGTAACCCTTGCATGTACTGAGTGCAAACAGAGAAACTATACTACGACCAAAAACAAGCGGACGACGCCGGACAAGCTTGAATTCAACAAGTATTGCCGCTTTTGCCGAGAGCACACGAAGTACAAAGAGACCAAATAGCCGGTTATAACGAAGCGGACGGATATTCGCCGCAAGGCTCAGCTGTTCAGGATTCTGCAGGCCAGTAGCTCTAATTGGTAGAGCATCGGACTCCAAATCCGAGGGTTGGGGGTTCGAATCCCTCCTGGCCTGCCAACAACAAGCAATACCCTGGGCAGATTGGGCGGTTTCCCGCCGATTTGGTTTATGCTTTTAGATTCCACTAGGAGCACAATGGGACGGTTACATCAAAAAAAATCACCAAGTGCCAAAAAGAAGGCCAAGGAAAAAGCCGAACGCAGGGCTGCGACCATCGCAAAAAGCGGCGGTGTGGCTGTGAAGGAAGGCCGGCCGAAGGCAATTTCACTACCGAAAAAAGCTTCCGGTCAGAGCCGGTCGGCAGCCAAGGTTCAAAAACAGAATATTTTTCAAAAAGGCATCCAGTTTCTCCGGGAAGTCAAAGTGGAACTGAAGAAAGTGACCTGGCCGTCCAGAAAACAGACGATCGGTTCCACCATAGTGGCAATTGTGCTGGTGATGATCATCTCCCTTTTTCTCGGGGTTGTCGATATGAGCCTGACCAGCCTGATTTCGCTTGTTCTGCAATAATTACAGGAGACGGGAATGGTGGCGTTAAAATGGTACATAGTCCATGTTTATTCGGGGTTTGAAAACAAGGTCAAAGCTGCCTTGGAAGAACGCATTTCCCAATACGCCCATCCCGAGAAATTCGATGAGGTTCTGGTTCCGACCGAACAGATCGTGGAACTGGTTAAGGGTAAACGCAAAGAGTCTTCCCGGAAGTTCTACCCGGGATATATTCTGGTCAGAATGGAACTGGATGATGAAACCTGGCATATCGTGAACGATACCGCCAAAGTGAGCGGTTTTCTCGGCGGGCGGTCCAAGCCGGCGCCCATTTCGGACGATGAGGCCAATCAGATCCTGAACCGTATGGAAGCCGGGAAACTGAAACCCAAGCCCAAATATTATTTCGAAACGGGCGATGAGGTCAGGGTCATTGACGGACCGTTTGCCAATTTTAACGGCACGGTGGATGACGTGAATCCGGAAAAAGGAAAGATCAAGGTGCTGGTCAGCATCTTTGGCCGGTCGACACCGGTGGAACTCGATTTTGTACAGGTTTCCAAACTGTAACCCAGGCACAAGTACCCAGCTGGAATTACCAAGCTAATATTTAAGAGCGTTAGGAGTATAAAGCAAATGGCAAAAAAGGTAATGGCACAGATAAAACTGCAGATTGCAGCCGGCAAAGCCAATCCGTCCCCCCCGGTAGGGCCCGCGCTCGGGCAACACGGGGTGAACATCATGGACTTTTGTAAGGCGTTCAATGCCCGGACTGCCAATGATGAAGGCATGATTATTCCTGTGGTGATCACGGTTTTCCAGGACCGGACCTTCAAATTTATCACCAAGACGCCTCCGGCGGCCGTACTGTTGAAGAAAGCGGCCAAAGTCGCCAAAGGCGCCGGAGATCCCAAGCGCGACCGGGTTGGCTCGGTTACCCGCGAACAGGTCGAAGAGATCGCCAAGATCAAGATGCCGGATTTGAACGCCAATGATCTGGACGCCGCCTGCAATATCATCGCTGGCACTGCACGCAGTATGGGGATCGAAGTTGACTGAATAGAATTTTTGCGTACCGGTTCTCACCGGGAAAACAAATGGTGCCGAGCACCAAATTAAGGAGCGGATAGAGAAAGATGCCGAAACGGGGTAAAAAATATCTGGAATCACAAGGGAAGATTGACCGCCAGGAAAAGCACGACGTTGACACTGCTGTCCAGAAAGCGATCGAAACCTCTTACGCAAAGTTTGACGAAACCATAGACGTGGCCGTGCGTCTGGGGGTTGATCCCCGGCACGCGGACCAGATGGTCCGGGGCACGGTTGTCCTACCCAACGGGCTGGGCAAAACGGTACGTGTATTGGTTTTCGCCAAGGGTGAAAAAGAGAAAGAGGCGTTGGACGCGGGTGCTGATTTTGCCGGCAATGATGAGCTTATTGAGAAAATCAAGGACGGCTGGCTGGGCTTCGACAAGGCCGTGGCTACACCCGACATGATGGGGTCGGTCGGCAAGATCGGACGGATTTTAGGCCCCCGGGGCCTGATGCCCAATGCCAAGACCGGAACCGTGACGTTTGATGTGGCCAAGGCTATAAACGAACTCAAGGCCGGCAAGATCGATTTCCGGGTTGAAAAAGCCGGTATCGTTCACGTTCCCATGGGCAAGGTGTCCTTCGGCGCCGAGAAAATCAAGGAAAACGTTACCGCCTTTCTCGATACGCTGTCACGTCTCAAGCCAGCTTCCAGCAAGGGGGCCTACTTCAAGGGACTTGCTATCTCCACCACTATGGGACCCGGAATCAAGGTTGATACGTCCAGTATCAAGGAGCTGGTTAAATAAGGCCTGTCTTTCAGTTTGCAGCGTTTGAATCCGGTGCAACCCACGCTATCCGCCCTGGCCACATGGCCGGGCCATAGTGGTTTGCGCCGCAAGCGCCAAGTTACTTTGGAGTTACAACTCAATTATAAATAGCAGCCTAATAACCTGTCAAAGACCGTAGGTTCACAGTGTGTGTTTAATCGGCAGATGCCGGCCTACCGAGATGGGGGTGTGATATGACACTCACCTCCGGTTTTTACAGATGAGAAAGGAGGTGGAAATAAAAAATGGATTTAGAACAGAAAAAAAGCATTGTAGCCGATCTGCACGAACGGTTTGCCAAATCCAAGGTTCTGATCGTTACCGATTACAAAGGCCTGGATGTTACCACCATTAATGCTCTGCGGCGCAAATTGCGCGAAGCGGACATTGAGTTCAAAGTTGTCAAGAACTCCCTGATGGTACGTGCGGCTGAAAATACCGATGTCGATCTGATCAAAGACAGCTTCAAAGGCCCCAACGCCATAGCCATCAGCTATGACGATCCGGTAGCACCCGCCAAGGTGCTGACTGATTTCGCCAAGGAGAACGATAAACTCGAAATCAAACTGGGTGTCATGGATGGCAAGGTGATGGACCCGGGCGCCATCAAGGCGTTGTCGTCGCTGCCTTCCAAAGAGGCGCTCATCGGGCAACTGCTCTCCGTTATCAATGGCGTGCCGACTGGACTGGTACGGACGCTCAATGCGATCCCGACTGGTTTCGTCAACGTCCTGCAGGCCCTGAAGGACCAGAAGGAAGCGGCCTGATTGCAAATCGAACAATGACCCGGGCCCGTTTGGCGGCCATGGAACAAGCTTATTTGTAAATACTTGGAGGAAAAAAGAAAATGGCAGATATTACCAAAGACGATGTAATTGAATTTATAGCAAACATGTCAGTTCTCGACCTGTCGGAACTGGTGAAGGAAATGGAAGAAAAGTTCGGTGTATCAGCGGCAGCCCCGGTTGCCATGATGGCGGCCGGGCCTGCGGATGCTGGCGCCGGCGCTGCTGAAGAGCAAACTGAGTTCGACGTTATCCTTACCGCTGCTGGTGACAAGAAGATCGCGGTCATCAAGGAAGTGCGGGCCATTACCGGTCTTGGTCTCAAGGATGCCAAAGCTCTGGTTGACGAAGCTCCCAAAGCCGTCAAAGAGGGCATTGCCAAAGAAGATGCCGAGAAGATCAAAGAGCAGCTGGAAGAAGCCGGCGCCCAGGTCGAACTCAAGTAATCTGCTCCTGTCATCCTTTAGTACGCAGCACCCAAAAGGGTTCCCGGCTCTTTACGCCGCGTCCGGCGCAAAAGACCGGGAACCTCATGTCGTTGCGAAATGGCCTCGCAACTGATTAACCCTCATTCATTATGGAGATACTATGTCGGAACGTCCCTTGGCAGGCAAACGCATAAGGAAAAACTTCGGCAAGATCAGTAAAATTGTGGAGATTCCTGACCTGATTGGTGTTCAGCGGGAATCTTTTATGCGGTTTTTACAGATGGATGTCCTTGTGGAAAACCGCCGGGACATCGGGCTGCAGGCCGTGTTCAAATCGGTTTTCCCGATTAAGGATTTTACCGGCAGCGCCAGCCTGGAATTTGTATCTTACCGATTCGCGGAAGTGAAGCACAGTGTCGAAGAGTGTATTCACCGGGGTATGACCTACGAGATACCAATACGGATCACCGTGCGTCTGGTCGTGTACGATACCGATAAGGAGACCGGGTATTCCAATATCAGGGATATCAAAGAACAGGAAATCTATTTCGGCACCATTCCGCTGATGACGGAAAGAGGCACGTTCGTGATCAACGGCACCGAACGCGTGGTGGTCAGTCAGTTGCACCGTTCTTCCGGTGTTTTCTTTGATCATGACAAGGGGAAGTCGCATTCCAGCGGTAAGGTTATTTACAGTTCGCGTATCATCCCGGTACGCGGATCCTGGATCGATATGGAGATCGACCCCAAGGACATCGTCCAGATCAGAATCGACCGCCGACGCAAGTTTCCCATAACCATCCTTTTCAAAGCTTTCGGTTACAATACGGAAGACCTGCTGGCCTACTTTTACAAAACTGAAAAGGTCTTTATCGAGAAAAAAGCATTTTTCAAGGCCCTTGTTCCGGAACTGCTCAAGGGCAAACGGGCCAGCCTGGATGTGAAGGATCCCAAGTCCGGCGAAGTATACGTTAAAAAAGGCCGTATTTTCAGTGCCCGGGCCATGAAGAAAATGGATGCCGCCGGAATCGAGCGCATCCCCATGGCCCCTGATGAGATGATCGGAAAAGTCGCGGCCCAGGCTGTGCCGGGCCCCGATCCGGAAATGCCCCTGCTCAATCCCAACGAGATGATCGTTGAAGAAAACCTGGAAAAGGTAATCGAAGCCGGTATTAAAGAGCTGGATATCCTGTTGATAGACGGTGTAACCGGTAGCGATTCGATTCACAAAACTCTGTTGCTCGACAAGGTGGAAACCAAGGAAGAAGCGCTGATCGACACTTACCGCCGCCTGCGGCCGGGCAATCCCGCCACGCCGGAAGTCGCGCAGGATTTTGTCGACCACCTTTTCTTCAAATCCGCCTATTATGATCTTTCAGGGGTTGGACGCTTGAAGATCAATACCCGCTTGGGGATCAATTCTGAAATTGACCTGAAGACTCTGCGCAAAGAAGACATTATGCTCACGGCCAAAATCCTGATCGCGTTGCGCGATACCCAGGGTATGGTGGATGATATCGACCATCTTGGCAACCGGCGAGTCCGGGCCGTGGGAGAATTGTTGGAGAACCAGTACCGGATCGGTCTGGTACGCATGGAACGGGCCATCAAAGAGCGCATGAGCCTGCAGGAAGTCGATGCCCTCATGCCTCACGACCTGGTGAATCCCAAACCGGTATCGGCGGTTGTCAAAGAGTTTTTCGGAACCAGCCAGCTGTCCCAATTTATGGATCAAACCAACCCGCTCTCGGAAACCACCCACAAAAGACGCCTGAGCGCGTTGGGGCCGGGCGGGCTTACCCGTGAACGGGCCGGGTTTGAAGTCCGGGACGTACACCCGTCCCATTACGGGCGTATCTGTCCGATCGAAACCCCGGAAGGGCCAAATATCGGTCTGATCGTTTCACTCAGCACTTATGCCCGGGTAAACGAATACGGTTTCATCGAAACACCCTACAGCGTGGTTGAAGAATCCACGGTTAAAAAGGAAGTTAAATTCTTAAGTGGTTTTGAGGAGCAGGAGCACCCGATTGCCCAGGCCAATGCCCCGTTGGATAACAAAAAGAAGTTTGTCAATCCACTGGTGACTTCCCGCGTGGCCGGGGAGTTCATGATGGTCAAGCCTGAAGATATCGAACTAATGGACGTCTCCCCCAATCAGTTGGTAAGTGTTTCCGCGTCGCTGATCCCGTTTCTGGAAAACGACGACGCCAACCGTGCGCTGATGGGATCTAACATGCAACGCCAGGCAGTTCCGCTGCTGGTAAACGAAGCACCGCTGGTAGGCACCGGGATCGAAAGCGTTGTCGCCCGGGATTCCGGGGTGGCAATTGTCGCCCGGCGCGGCGGGGTTGTTGAAGATGTGGATGCTACGCGGATCGTATTGCGCCATCCGGTGGCCGCGGACGGCTCGGCAGAAAAACCGGTGACCATTTACAATCTACAAAAATTCATCCGTTCCAACCAGAACACCTGTTTCAACCACCGGCCGATCGTTAAAAAGGGCCAATGGGTGGAGGCCGGTGAGGTTATTGCCGACGGGCCCTCCACGGAAAAGGGCGAATTGGCGCTCGGTAAGAACGTAACGGTGGCTTTTATGCCCTGGGGCGGTTACAACTTCGAGGACTCGATCCTGGTCGGTGAAAGACTGCACCGGGATGGCGTCTATACCTCGGTACATATCGAAGAGTTTGAGGTTGTTGCCCGCGACACCAAACTGGGCAAAGAGGAGATTACCCGGGACATTCCCAATGTCGGCGAAGAGGCGCTCAAAGATCTGGACGAAAGCGGTATCATTCGTCTGGGCGCCGAAGTTGGCCCCGGTGATGCCCTGGTCGGTAAAATTACGCCTAAAGGTGAAACCCAGCTTTCTCCGGAAGAAAAGCTGCTCCGGGCCATCTTCGGTGAAAAGGCCGGTGACGTAAAAGATACCTCGCTCCGGGTTCCGCCCGGTGTTCAGGGAATTGTCATCGACGCCAAGGTTTTTTCACGCCGGGGAACCGACAAAGATGATCGGGCCCGCGAGATCGAAGATTCCGAAATTGCGGTTTATGAAAAGAATATGGCCGACGAGCTGGCGATTATCAGCGATGTCGCGCGGAGTATGATTGCCGAAATACTGTCCGGCAAAGCCATTGCTGCGCCACTGAAAAAGGACAAGAAGGTTCTGTTGACCAAGGGGACCAAAATTTCTGCTGAGGCCCTGGAGGGGATACCCGTGGCCCAGTTGGAAGACCTTGCCGTGGCCGACGATGCCCTGGCCGACAAGCTGCACAATATCATTGAGCAGTACCACCGCCAGTGCGAAGATGTGCGTCACAACTTCGAACAGATGGTCAGCCGGTTTGAAAAAGGCGACGACCTGCCGCCGGGTGTGATCAAAATGGTCAAAGTCTATGTGGCCATGAAACGCAAGCTGTCGGTGGGCGATAAGATGGCCGGCCGCCACGGGAACAAAGGCGTTGTCTCCAATATTTTGCCCCAGGAAGACCTGCCGTATTTCGCCGACGGTACCCCGGTGGATATGGTGCTCAACCCGCTCGGCGTGCCATCGCGTATGAACGTCGGCCAGGTGCTTGAGATTCATCTGGGACGCGCGGCCAAGGGGCTCGGCGATCAGCTCAACCAGCTGCTGGAAGAGGCGAAGCTCAAACAGGTCCGCACTAAATTGAAGAAAATCTTCGCGGACGCCGCCACCAAGAAACTGGTTGACGGTTTCGCTGACGAAGAGCTGATGGAGTTTGCTGGCCATTACCGCAACGGCCTACACATGGCCACTCCGGTATTCGATGGCGCCAAAGAGCTGGAAATCAAAGACCTGCTGGAAGAAGCGGGTTTGTCCCGTACGGCGCAAGCCACCTTGTATGACGGCCGGACCGGTGAACCGTTTGACAAGAAGATCACCGTGGGCGCGATGTACATGCTCAAACTGCACCATCTGGTGGATGACAAGATTCATGCCCGCTCCATCGGACCCTACTCCCTGGTTACCCAGCAGCCGCTGGGCGGGAAAGCCCAGTTCGGCGGTCAGCGCCTGGGTGAAATGGAAGTATGGGCCATGGAAGCCTACGGAGCGGCCAATGCCCTGCAGGAATTTTTGACGGTCAAGTCCGACGATATGGCCGGGCGAACCCGGATGTATGAAAAGATCGTCAAAGGCCAGAACTCTCTGGAACCCGGCTTGCCGGAGTCGTTCAAAGTTCTCACCAAGGAACTGCAGGCGCTGGGGTTGGATGTGGCGTTACTGGAAGACTAACCTTATTACAGGGATAGATAATGGAAACTTTATACGATTTCTTCGCAAAACCGATCGATCCTAGAAAATATACCGGCGTCCAGGTTGCCCTGGCATCCCCGGAACAGATTTTAAAGTGGTCGCATGGTGAAATCAAGAAACCGGAGACAATCAATTACCGGACCTTCAAACCGGAACGCGACGGCCTGTTCTGTGCTAAAATATTCGGTCCTACCAAGGATTACGAATGTAATTGCGGCAAGTACAAGCGCATGAAGCACCGGGGGGTCATCTGTGAAAAATGCGGGGTCGAGGTCATCCAGTCCAAGGTCCGCCGCGAACGTATGGCCCACATCGAGCTGGCCACCCCCTGTGCCCATATCTGGTTTTTGAAGAGTCTGCCCAGTAAAATTGGAAACCTTCTGGATCTTACCTTGAAGAATATCGAGAAGGTTCTCTATTTCGACAACTATATCGTCATCGATCCGAAAGACACCCCGCTCACCAAGGGGCAGCTCCTGTCGGATGAAGCTTATCAAGAGGCCCGGGAAACATACAGCGACCAGTTTGACGCCGGAATCGGCGCCGAGGCGGTGAAGGCTATGCTGGCCGATCTGGACCTGGATGCCGAGTACCAGCAGTTGCGCGAGGATATCAAAGCCACCGGATCGGTCGCCAAGCGGCAGAAATTGTCCAAACGGCTCAAGATCGTGGATGCCTTCCGGCGTTCCGGCATCGATCCGACCTGGATGATCATGGACGTGATTCCGGTATTGCCTCCGGATTTGCGGCCGCTGGTACCGCTTGAGGGCGGCCGGTTTGCAACCTCCGATTTGAACGACCTCTACCGGCGTGTGATCAATCGCAACAATCGGCTGAAGAGACTGATAGATCTGAATGCGCCGGATATCATCGTGCGTAATGAAAAAAGAATGCTGCAGGAATCGGTGGATGTGCTTTTTGACAATGGCCGCCACGGCCGGGTTATTACCGGCACCAATAAACGGCCGCTCAAATCACTCTCCGACACCCTGAAAGGCAAACAGGGCCGTTTCCGGCAGAATCTGCTGGGTAAACGGGTCGATTACTCCGGTCGTACAGTTATCACCGTCGGGCCCGATTTGCGGTTGCACCAGTGCGGATTGCCGAAGAAGATGGCCCTGGAACTTTTCAAGCCGTTCATTTACTACCGCCTCGAGCAGAAGGGCCTGGTTTCCACGGTAAAAAGCGCTAAAAAGATGGTGGAAAGAGGGACCCCGGAAGTCTGGGACACCCTGGACGAGGTTGTCCGTGAATATCCGGTCATGCTCAACCGGGCGCCGACCCTGCACCGGCTCGGTATCCAGGCCTTTGAGCCCATTCTGATCGAGGGCAAAGCCATCCAACTGCATCCGCTGGTGTGTACCGCTTTCAACGCCGACTTTGACGGTGACCAGATGGCCGTGCACGTGCCCCTTTCGGTTGAAGCCCAGATCGAGGCGCGCGTGCTGATGCTCTCATCCAACAACATTCTTTCGCCGGCCAACGGCAGCCCGATCATCGTGCCGAGCCAGGATATCGTCCTGGGGATCTATTACATGACCCGGGCGACCATCGGGGCGCGGGGCGAGGGGATGATTTTCGCCAACCCGGAAGAAGTTCGCGTGGCGTACGACGGTGGAACGGTGGACCTGCATGCCCGGATCAAGGTCCGTTTTGGTGAGGAACGGTTGGATACCACGGTCGGCCGCATCCTCTTGTGGGAAGTCATTCCGCAGGACAACCTCATGAAACTGCGCCGCATTATGGTGAACGAGGAAGTGGACGCTGTGGCGGCCCTGGATGCCCTGAAAAATGGCATGGAATTTACCGCTGCCGTGGCTGAATTCTCCCAGAGCCAGGACAAGGAGCAGGAGGGCTACCTGGGTCTGTTCCGCAAGGACGAGTTCAAGCGCGTATTCTGTGAGAAGGATGTGGACGTCGATGCCGTATACGATCTGGATACCGGTGATTCGAGCAACATCATCTATGATGGACAGCCCTACAATATCTTCCAGATCATGGATCGGTTGCCGGAAATTCCCTTCGAAGCCGTCAACCACGTCATGGACAAAAAACGGCTACGCGAGCTCATCGACTATGCCTACCGCAACCTGGGACCCAAGGCCACCGTCATTCTTTCGGACCGTTTGAAGGACATCGGCTACCGGTACTCGACGGAAGGCGGGCTTTCCATTTCCATCGACGCCATGATCATCCCGGACAGCAAGTGGGACATTCTGAAGAATGCCGAAAATCGGGTCGGCCATATTGACAAGCAGTATATCGAGGGTCTCATCACCCCGGGTGAAAAATACAACAAGGTTGTGGACATCTGGGCCAAGGCTACCGACGACGTGGCCAACGAGATGATGACTTCCATGAAAAACGAACGCCTGGTTGACCTGGAAGGCAAACCGGTATTGGACGAGGCCGGCAAGGAAATGTTCACCGAGAGCATGAATCCCATCTACATGATGGCCGACTCCGGTGCCCGGGGGAGTAAGGATCAGATGCGCCAGTTGGCCGGGATGCGCGGCCTTATGGCCAAACCATCCGGTGAAATCATTGAAACCCCGATTCAGGCCAATTTCCGTGAGGGACTTTCGGTTCTGCAGTACTTCATCTCGACCCACGGTGCCCGCAAGGGACTGGCGGATACCGCCTTGAAAACCGCCAACTCTGGTTACTTGACCCGGCGCTTGGCCGACGTGGCCCAGGACTGTGCCGTGACCGAACACGATTGCGGCACCACAGACGGTGTGACCGTGGAACCCCTCATGGAGGGTGGTGAGGTCATTCAGCGGCTCAGCGAGAGAATCCTGGGCCGGGTGACCGCCGAGGACATCCTCGATCCATTTACCGATGATATCCTGATTGGTGGCGGCGTTGAACTGGATGAAGACGAGGTGAAACAGATCGAGGATGCCGGCCTGACGTCGGTCAAGATCCGTTCGGTGCTGACCTGCAAAACCAAAACCGGTGTGTGTGTCAAATGCTATGGCCGCGACCTGGCCCACGGCCAATCCGTTGAAATGGGACAGGCCATTGGCATTCTGGCGGCACAATCCATCGGCGAGCCCGGTACCCAGTTGACCATGCGGACCTTCCATATCGGTGGTACCGCCAGCCGGCGGGTGGAGCAGGCCGATATCAAGGCCCGGGTCGACGGCAAGGTAAAATATATCGATATGAACGTGGTGAAAAACGCCCAGGGCGACAGGGTGGTCATGAACCGCCGCGGTGGGGAGTTTGCCATTCTGGGTGAAACCGGTCGTGAGCGTGAACGGTTCCCCGTTATTTACGGCGCCCACCTCCAGGTGGGGGATGGCCAGGCGGTGAAGGTGGGCGACCTGCTGGCTACCTGGGATCCCTTTGCTACGCCGATTATCACCGAGGTGGACGGTGTCGTCAAATTTGGCGATGTCATCCCCGGTAAAACCCTGCACGAAAAGGTCGACCCGGTTACCGGTAAATCCAGTAAGACCATCGGTGAATCTAAAAGCGGTGAGGAAAGGCCCAGAATTTCCATCAAGGATGCGGACTCCAAAACGGCCTCTCTGCCCAGCGGATCGGGTATGGCGCGGTATATGCTGCCCACGGACGCCATCATCCTGGTCGAGGAAGGCGATGGGGTCCGGGTCGGGGACGTGATCGCGAAGCTGCCGCGGGCGACCACGAAGACCAAGGATATTACGGGCGGTCTGCCCCGCGTGGCCGAACTTTTCGAGGTAAGAAAACCAAAAGAGATCGCAGTGTTGAGCGAAATCGAAGGCTATGTGTCCATTGCCAAGGCCACCAAGAAAGGCAAACAGAAGGTGACCATTAACCCGGTGGACGGGGTTGGTGAAAACAAAAGCTATTTGATCCCCAAAGGCAAGCACATCAACGTGTACGAGGGCGATTATGTGCGCGCCGGCGAGCCGTTGATCAGCGGAAGCGCCATACCCCAGGATATCCTGAACATCAAGGGTGAGATTGCCCTGGCACGCTACCTGGTGGATGAGGTCCAGGAAGTGTATCGGCTGCAGGGTGTCCGGATCAATGACAAACACATCGAGGTGATCGTGCGCCAGATGATGCGGCGGGTCAAGATCATGGATCCCGGTGATACCGAATTCATCATGGAAGAGCAGGTGGATCGGGTTAGATTTGTTGATATAAATCAAGCGGCTATCGAGAAAGGCCTGAAACCGGCGTCCGCCGAGTCCCTGATCCTGGGCATCACCAAAGCCTCGCTGAGCACCGACAGTTTCATTTCCGCGGCATCGTTCCAGGAAACGACCAAGGTGCTCACCGATGCCAGTATTGCTGCCCGGCAGGACTATTTGAGCGGCCTGAAGGAAAACGTCATCATGGGCCGGCTGATCCCGGCCGGAACCGGGGTGCGGCGATTCCGTGATCTGGATGTCGAAACCCGGACTGCCCCGGTGGCGGAGGGGCAATAAAATAGAAAAAACTATTACAAAAAAGCTTGACAAGTTTTAAAGGGCTGTATACATGTCGGCTTTTTAGCAACCCGCGGAATTTCGCTCGATTCCAACCGGAATCTCACCGGATCCCATCGCGGCTTAGTCATACAAAATGTGAGGATTGAACGAGGAAAGTATGCCGACTATCAACCAGTTAGTGCGTAAGGGTAGAAAACGCGTCAAAAAAAAGACCACGACACCGGCTCTTAAGGGGTCTCCACAGAAAAGAGGTGTTTGTACCCGCGTTTATACATCAACCCCTAAAAAACCGAACTCGGCCCTGCGGAAGGTTGCCAGGGTCCGGCTTACCACCGGTATAGAGGTAACCGCCTATATCCCGGGGATCGGGCACAACCTGCAGGAGCACTCGGTCGTGCTGGTTCGCGGCGGCCGGGTCAAGGATTTGCCCGGTGTCCGGTATCACATCGTGCGGGGCACGCTGGATACGCTGGGTGTCGAAGACCGGCGCCAGGGGCGGTCCAAGTACGGTGCCAAAAAGCCCAAGTAAGAACGGTTTTCAATCATAACTAAAAGATAACAGCTTATAACAAGTGGTGTGACCTATGCCGAGAAGAAGAGAAGTTCCTGTGCGGCAATTTCTGCCGGACGCCAAGTACGAAAACAAATTGGTCGCCAAGTTCATCAAGTTGATCATGCGTGACGGGAAAAAGAGTACTGCCGAAAAGATCCTGTACGGCGCTTTCGATATTATCGAGGAAAAGACCAAGGAATCCCCGGTTAAGCTTTTCGAGCAGGCCGTGGATAACGTCCGGCCCCAGATCGAGGTTAAATCCCGCCGGGTGGGCGGTTCGACCTACCAGGTGCCGACCGAAGTACGGCCTTCCCGGCGTACGGCCCTGGGGATTCGCTGGATCATCGGGTTTGCCCGGAAAAGATCTGAAAAGGGGATGGCCTCGAAACTCGCGGCGGAATTGATGGATGCCGCCAGCAACCGGGGCGCCTCCGTCAAGAAACGCGAAGATACGCACAAAATGGCGGAAGCCAACAAGGCGTTTGCCCATTTCAGATGGTAACTGCACGCGACAACCGGCGGTTTATTAAATAGATACAAATATTTAAGCATAATTACCTTACTCATAGTCCGCTTAAAATAGGGAGGACGGGAAGATGGCCAAGGAAAAATTTGAGAGGACCAAGCCCCACGTGAACGTGGGAACGATTGGGCATATCGATCACGGTAAGACGACTTTGACGGCAGCGATCACCAAGCACAGCGGCTTGAAGGGTAAAGCGGACTTTGTGCCGTTTGACCAGATTGACAAGGCGCCGGAAGAGAAAGAGCGCGGCATCACGATTGCCACGGCACACGTGGAATACGAGACGGACACGCGTCATTATGCGCACGTGGACTGCCCGGGTCACGCGGACTATATCAAGAACATGATCACCGGCGCGGCGCAGATGGATGGTGCGATTCTGGTGGTGGGCGCGGATGACGGTCCGATGCCGCAGACGCGTGAGCACATCTTGCTGGCCCGTCAGGTGGGTGTGCCGCGGATCGTGGTCTTCCTGAACAAGTGTGACATGGTGGATGATGAGGAGCTGATCGAGCTGGTGGAGCTGGAGCTGCGCGAGCTTCTGGATAAATATGAATTTCCCGGAGACGACACCCCGATCATCCGCGGCAGCGCCTTGAAGGCGCTGGAGAGCGACGATCCGGACGGCGACGATGCCAAGTGCATTTTCGAGCTGCTGGATTCGATTGACAGCTACATTCCCGAGCCCGAGCGTGACGTGGACAAGCCGTTCTTGATGCCGATCGAGGACGTGTTCAGCATCTCCGGTCGTGGAACGGTGGTGACCGGTCGTGTGGACCGGGGCATCATCCATGTGGGCGACAACGTGGAGATCGTGGGTATCCGTCCGACTCTCAAGACGGTCTGCACGGGCGTGGAAATGTTTCGCAAGCTGCTTGACGAAGGTCAGGCGGGTGACAACATTGGTGTTCTGCTGCGCGGGACCAAGCGTGACGAGGTTGAGCGTGGCCAGGTCGTGGCGGTACCGGGATCGATTACGCCGCACACCAAGTTTGCCGCGGAAGTGTACATTTTGAGCAAAGAGGAAGGCGGCCGGCACACCCCGTTTTTCAGCGGCTACCGTCCGCAGTTTTATTTCCGGACCACGGACGTGACCGGTGTGCTGAATCTGCCCGAGGGTGTCGAGATGATTATGCCGGGTGACAACGTGACGATCACGGCCGAGCTGATCACCCCGATTGCCATGGAAAAGGAACTGCGGTTCGCGATCCGCGAAGGCGGCCGGACTGTCGGTGCCGGCGTGGTAAGTGAAATTATAGAATAAAGAGAAAGATTACTACCATGATAATGAATACCAAAATCAGGATCAGGCTCAAGGCATACGATCATAAACTCCTTGACCAGTCTTCATCCGATATCGTGGATACCGCCAACAAGACGGGAGCCAAGGTCGTGGGGCCTATTCCGCTGCCGACGCGCATCAACAAATACTGCGTCCTGCGGTCGCCGCACATCGATAAAAAGTCCCGTGAACAGTTTGAAATGAGGACCCACAAGCGGCTGCTGGATATCCTGGAGCCCACTCAGCAGACCGTGGATGCCTTGATGAAACTGGATCTTTCTCCTGGTGTAGATGTCGAGATAAAACTGTAGCATAGGGAACAGTAGACGTTATGTGTAATGGAATAATTGGAAAAAAACTGGGAATGACGAATCTGTTTGCTGCAGATGGCCGGTATATTCCGGTGACGGTGGTCCAGGCCGGTCCGTGCGTGGTGACCCAGGTCAAGACCGCAGAGAAAGACGGTTATAATGCCTTGCAGCTCGGCTTCGGCGAGAAAAAGGCTGACCGGATCAATAAACCGCTGCAAGGTCACCTCAAGGCCAGCGGGGGCGGCTCTTTCGCCTTCCTGCGCGAGGTCGCTGTGGAAGATCCGTCTGAATACAGCCCCGGGCAGACCATAGATCTGGACATGTTCGCGGTGGGTGAAAAAGTCGATGTGACCGGTACTTCCAAGGGGCGTGGTTTCCAGGGCGTCGTCAAACGCCACGGTTTCCGGCTGGGCCGTAAAACCCACGGCAGCCACTCTTACCGGGAACCCGGATCGATCGGCTGCAGCGCCTGGCCGGCCAAGGTGATCAAGGGTAAAAAGATGCCGGGTCGTTACGGTAACGACCGGACCATCGTACGCAACCTGGAAATCGTCGATATCCGTCCGGAAGAAAATCTGCTGATGATCAAAGGGGCGCTGCCGGGAACCCGGTCGGGCCTCGTTGCCATCAACAAGGCGCTGTTCGTCAAATAGACATCCGGCTGCTAACGATATTTCCATCCGGGAAGGGTCAGCAGCAAAAACATCCCGTATGACGGGACGGTCAATATGAACGAGGAATACTATGGCTGTTGTAGATGTAATTAATAAAAAAGCGGAGAAAGTTTCCCAGGCTGAACTCAAGGATGAGATATACAGTGTGTCTGTGAAAACGTCCGTTCTGCACGAAGTTGTAACCATGCAGCTTGCCAAAAGGCGTGCTGGGAGCGCGGCTGTCAAGCATCGTTCCGACATCAAAGGCAGCGGCAAGAAGCTGTTCCGGCAGAAGGGCACCGGCCGCGCCCGGCGCGGTGATATCAAGTCTCCCTTGCTGAGAGGCGGCGGGTCGGTCTTCGGTCCGGATCCGCGAAGCTATGCGTACACCGTACCCAAGAAAGTTCGGAAACTGGCGCTGAAAATGGCGCTCAGCACTAAACTGCAGAATGAAAATCTGCTGGTGCTGGATTCCTTCGGTCTGGAAGAAATCAAAACCAGCGGGTTTGTGGCTGTGCTGGATGCGCTGGAGGTGAACAATGCCCTGATCATCAGCGACAAGGCGGACAACACGCTGGAACTTTCCTCGCGCAACGTACCGGGTGTGAAGGTTCTGCGGACCGACGGCCTGAATGTCTACGACATCCTGAAATATAAAAAACTGGTCCTTTTGGAATCCTCAGTTGGGGCCATCGAAGGGAGGCTGATGACATGATTGTACACGATATCATCAGGCGGCCGCTGATCACGGAGAAAACCAGTATTCAAAAAGAAGTCGCCAATCAGGTGACCTTCGAGGTTGACCGCCAGGCCAACCGGATTGAGATTAAAAAGGCGGTTGAAAAGATATTTAACGTTAATGTGACCGGTGTCCGCACAATGCAGGTTAAAGGCAAAACCAAGCAGAGGGGCCGGATCCTCGGAAAGCGCAGAAGCTGGAAGAAAGCAGTGGTAACACTGGCCCCGGGCGACCGGATCGACTTTTTCGAGGGAGTATAAAAGGGAAAAGAAATGGCTGCTGTAAAGAAAGTAAAACCGACTTCACCCGGACGCCGTTTTCAGGCCTATTCCACTTACGAAGAGGTCACCAGCCGGGAACCGGAAAAGAGTCTGCTCAGACCCTTGCGGAAAAAAGGCGGGCGGAATGTGAACGGCCGGATTACCGCCCGGCATCGCGGCGGCGGACACAAGCGTCATTACCGGGTCATTGATTTCAAGCGCGACAAGATCGATATACCGGCCAAGGTTGCGACCATCGAGTACGACCCTAACCGGAGTGCCCGCATAGCGCTGCTACATTACGTGGATGGCGAAAAGCGCTATATCCTGGCGCCGTTGAATCTCAAAGTGGGCGATACCGTATTGTCGAGCGAAAAAGCAGATATCAAGCCGGGCAACACTCTGCCCCTGGCCAAAATCCCGCTGGGCACTCACATTCACAATATCGAACTGCGCCTGGGCAAGGGCGGTCAAATTGTCCGCAGCGCCGGGACCTATGCCCAACTGATGGCCAAGGAAAACCGCTATGCGCTGATCAAGCTGCCTTCCAGCGAAGTGCGGATGGTCCTGCTGACCTGCAAGGCGACCGTCGGGCAGCTCGGCAACGTAATTCACGAAAACATCGCCCTGGGTAAAGCGGGTCGCAAACGCTGGCTGGGCCGGCGGCCCAAGGTCCGGGGTGTGGCCATGAACCCGGTCGATCATCCCATGGGGGGGGGCGAAGGACGTTCCTCTGGTGGACGGCATCCTTGTTCACCCTGGGGGGTTCCCACAAAAGGTTTTAAGACCCGGGATAAACGCAAAAAGAGCAATCGTCTAATAGTTAAACGGCGTACCAAATAAGCAATAGCAGGAGTAAATATGCCACGGTCATTGAAAAAAGGCCCTTTTATAGAGCCGCAACTGATGAGAAAAGTGATGATCGCTCAGGAATCCATGAGCAATCGGGTCATCAAGACCTGGTCCCGGAGATCAACTGTTGTACCGGAAATGGTCGGTATTACGCTGGCAGTACATAACGGCAGAAAGTTTATCCCCGTGTTTGTAACCGAGGATATGGTTGGACATAAACTGGGCGAGTTCTCACCGACCCGCACCTTTTATGGCCATGCCGGCGATAGAAAAACTAAAATGAAGTAGATCTGGAGATAAAGAATGTCTGCAACAGAGGTAAAAGCCGTCTTAAAGTTTGTGCGCATATCTCCTCAGAAGGTCCGCAAGCTGGTTGATGGAATCAAGGGTAAACCCGCTGAGGCCGCCATTGACATGCTCAAGTTCATGCCGCAGAAGGGGGCCGCGATTGTCGAAAAGGTACTCCGCAGCGCCGTGGCGAATGCCGAGCAGAACCATAGCCTGGATGTTGACACCCTGATCGTGAAAAACGTAATGGCCGACCAGGGGCCGACATTGAAGAGATTTCGTGCAAGGGCACGCGGCAGGGGTGCGCGCATTTTAAAAAGAACCGCTCACATTACAGTCGTTCTCTCCGACGAGGCGATATAAAAAGGGGGCATCAGGTTGGGCCAGAAAGTAAATCCGATAGGACTTAGGTTGGGTATCGTAAAAACGTGGGACTCACGTTGGTACGCTGGTAAGAAATACGCCGATTACATCCTGGAAGACCATAAGATCAGAAAGTTTTTCAAGGAGAAGATGTTTCATGCCGGTATTTCTAAAATAGAAATCGAAAGATCATCCAAGCGTGTGCGGCTGCGTATTTTTACCTCGCGTCCCGGTATTGTCATCGGGAAGAAAGGCGCCGAGATTGCCCAGCTTAAAAAAGAGCTGGAGAAAATGGTCTCCTCGGAAGTGATGATCGATATCCAGGAAGTTCGCAAACCGGAAATCGATGCCCAGCTGGTGGCCGAAAATATTGCCCTGCAGATTGAACGCCGGGTGGCGTTTCGCCGGGCCATGAAAAGAGGCATGCAGTCGGCCATGCGGTTTGGCGCCGAAGGTATCAAGGTCATTTGCTCTGGTCGCCTGGGCGGTGCCGAGATGGCGCGTACCGAACAGTATCGGGAAGGCCGGGTGCCGCTGCACACTCTGCGGGCGGACATCGATTACGGTTTCACCGAAGCCAAAACGACTTACGGCATCATTGGTGTCAAGGTGTTCATTTTCAAAGGTGAAATTTTAGGCAAGGACCCGGTCGCAGCCGGCGCTGGTAAGTAATAGGAGATATAAGATGCTTAGCCCCAAGAAGGTTAAATTCAGAAAACAGCAGAAAGGCCGCATGCGCGGTCTCGCCTATCGCGGTAGCGATCTGAACTTTGGCGAATTTGGCCTGCAAGCTGTTGAATGTGGAAAAATAAGCTCGAAACAGATAGAAGCGGCTCGTATCGCGATGACCCGGTATGCCAAGCGGGGCGGTAAAATGTGGATCAGAATTTTTCCTGATAAACCTTTTACCAAAAAACCCGCCGAAGTCAGAATGGGTAAAGGCAAGGGCGCCCCGGAAGGGTGGCAGGCCGTCGTAAAACCGGGCAAGGTCATTTACGAAATGGAAGGGGTTACCCGGGAAGTGGCGAAAGAAGCACTGCGTTTGGCTTCACACAAGCTTCCGATCAAGACCCGCTTCATTGAGAGGAGCGCGCAGTAATGAAGTCAAGTGAAATCAGAGAAATGACCGGTCAGGAAATTCAGAGCAAGGTCAGCGACCTGAAAGAAGAGCTTTTCAACCTGCGGTTTCAGCACGGCGCCGGCCAGCTCGAAAATCCGCAGAAGATGAAGCAGGTCAAGCGCGATATTGCCAGGTGCCAGACCATCGCCCGCGAAGCTGAACTGTCAACTAACGAAGATACCAAATAAAGAGTGATTGTCACTATGGAAACTAGAGGAAATAAAAGACAGGTTGTCGGATCGGTTGTCAGCGACAAGATGGATAAAAGCGTCGTTGTTTTGACTGAAAGGCTGGTTAAACATTCGCTGTACAAAAAATACATCAAACGGCGGGCCAAGTTCACTGCGCACGACGAGAACAACGAGTGCAAGATCGGCGACAAGGTTTTGATTACCGAATCCCGGCCGTTGAGCAAAAATAAAAGATGGCGCCTTACCAAGATTCTCGAAAAAGCGGTTTGATTGTAAAGGAAAGATAAAATGATTCAGGCAGAATCCAGATTGACGGTGGCTGATAATTCAGGTGCCAAGGTTTTATACTGCATCAAGGTCCTTGGTGGCTCGAAAAGAAGATATGCCGGAGTTGGCGACATCGTTGTGGTTTCGGTAAAGGAAGCCATTCCCAACGCCAAGGTGAAAAAAGGTGATGTCATGAAAGCGGTCGTGGTGCGGACCAAGAAAGAGATCAGACGCAATGATGGATCGTATATTCGCTTTGACGATAATTCCGCTGTGCTGATCAGTCAGAATAAAGAACCCATCGGAACCCGTATATTCGGTCCCGTGGCAAGAGAGTTGCGCGCCAAACGGTTTATGAAAATTATTTCGCTGGCACCTGAGGTTTTATAACCTGTTCTGGCCGCCTGGAGAGAGATTGCATGATGCAAACGAAAAGTCATTTAAAAAAAGACGATAAAGTAAAAGTACTTGCCGGTAAGGACAAAGGCAAGATCGGCAAGGTTCTGGAAGTGAATAAAAAGAAAGCGCGCGTGCTGGTTGAGAATATCAATATTGTAAAAAGGCATGCGCGGCCCAGTGCCCAGAACAAACAGGGCGGCATCATCGAAACCGAGGCGCCGATCCACCTGTCCAACGTGACCTTGCTGTGCAATAAGTGCCTGGCACCCGTCAGGTTGAAAATGCAGATACTGGAAGATGGTGAAAAGAAACGCGTCTGTCGTAAATGCGACGAGATCATAGAAGCATAGGGTCACGCTCGGGAGGGAAACAATGTCCACATTAAAAGAATTCTATAAATCTGAAGTCGTGCCCCGGCTAAATGAGAAATTCAAATACGGCAACCCCATGCAGGTGCCTCGATTGGAAAAAATCATCCTGAATGTCGGTCTGGGGGAAGCGATCAACAATATCAAGATCCTTGATTCGGCGGCGGAAGAGCTGAAAATGATTGCCGGCCAGAAGCCTGTCATTACCCGGGCCAAAAAATCCATTGCCGCATTCAAGCTCAGAGAAGGCATGCCCATTGGCTGCAAAGTGACGCTGCGCCGCGAGAAAATGTACGACTTTTTTAATAAACTCGTGAATGTGGCCCTGCCGCGGGTACGCGACTTTAGAGGTATATCCGCCAAGGCTATGGACGGGCAGGGGAACTACACGCTCGGTGTCAAGGAGCATATTATTTTCCCTGAGATCGATTACGACAAGATAGCTAAAATTAAGGGCCTCAACATTACAGTGGTCACCTCTGCCAATACGGACGACGAAGGCAGGGAACTGCTGCGACTGATGGGTATGCCCTTTAGAAATTAGGCGCGCAACATCCACCTGTCCGCCATGGACGGTGCGATGCAGATAACAAGGAGGATGGTTTGGCAAAAAAGTCGCTGAGAACAAAAGCCGCACGGACCCCCAAGTTCGCAGTCAGGGCGTATAATCGCTGCCCCATGTGCGGACGGCCCCGCGGGTATATGCGAAAATTTGGAATCTGCCGGATTTGTTTTAGAAATCTCGCTTCAGAGGGCAAGCTTCCAGGGGTAGTAAAGTCAAGCTGGTAACAGTGTAACGTTTCAATTCCGGATTTTCTACGCGCTAGCCAAATGAGCAGAAAAGTCCGGCGTAACCATAGGTATAACGGAGAGAACAATGGCGATGAGTGACCCAATCGCGGACATGCTGACCCGGATCCGGAATGCAAACCGGGCCAAATTCAACAGTGTTGATATTCCCGGATCGAATTCGAAGCTGGCCATGGCCCGTGTGTTGAAGGACGAAGGCTTCATCCGCAACTTTAAATTTATGAAAGATGACAAACAGGGGATCCTGAGAATTTACCTTAAATACGGGAAAGATCAGGGCAGCGTCATCCTGGGCCTGGAACGGATCAGCAAACCCAGTCGCCGCGTATACGTGAAAAGCCGGGATATCAAACCCGTCCTTAACGGGATGGGCATTGCCATCGTGTCGACCTCGCAAGGTATCATGACGGATCGGCAGGCAAGGAAAGAAAATCTTGGCGGTGAAATTCTCTGTAATGTCTGGTAGCAGGAGAGGGAACCAATGTCTCGAGTTGGCAAAAAACCGATTACGGTACCCGGAAAAACAAAAATTAGCTACAAGGACCGGGTGATCACCGTTCAGGGTGAGAAGGGAACCCTAACACGGACCATTCACCCAAAAATCGACCTTGAAATCGAAAAAGACACGATTGCCGTCACCATGGAGAAAGAGACCCAGGAGAACCGGGCCCTGCAAGGATTGACGCGCAGCCTGGTAGCCAACATGGTGACCGGTGTCGAAAAAGGGTTTGAAAGGATCCTGGAGATCAATGGCATTGGTTACCGGGCGACCTTAAGCGGCAATACCCTCGTATTGAATCTCGGGTTTTCGCACCCCGTGAATTTCGAACTGCCGGATGGAATTGCCGCCAAGGTCGACAAGAACAATACGGTTACTCTCTCCGGCATCAACAAAGAACTGCTCGGACAGACGGCCGCGTCCATTCGCAGCCTGAGGCCGCCCGAGCCCTATAAGGGTAAGGGCATCAAGTATGCCGAAGAGTATATCCAGCGGAAAGCCGGTAAAACCGGTACAAAATAAATAATACGCTGATTTATAATCGGCGGCGGACTTAAATATTGAGGAAAGAAGATGGGCTCGGTAAATATCAAACGACAAGCTCGTATCAAAAGAAAAAAGAGAATCCGGAAGAATATGACCGGCACCTCGCAGCGGCCACGGCTGAGTGTGTTTAGAAGCGCACGGCACGTGTACGCCCAGATTGTGGACGACACCCGCGGCGCAACCGTCGTGGCGGCCTCGAGTGTTGAAAAGGCCGTGAAAAATCAACCGCGTTTCGAAAATAAAATCGCCCTGGCCATGCATGTCGGCCAGCTGATTGCGGAACGTGCCGTTGAAAAGGGTATCAAAAAGGTCGTCTTTGACCGCAACGGGTTCTTGTACCACGGTCGCATTAAAGCCATCTCCGACGGGGCCCGCAAAGCCGGTCTGGATTTTTAGTGATTTACTTAGAGCGAAGGAGGCAGTCCCTTGTTCAAAAGAGATAGAGATACGGATGAAAACCAATTAATCGATAAGGTGGTCCACATCAACCGGGTTGCGAAGGTTGTCAAAGGCGGCCGGCGCTTCAGTTTCAGTGCTATTGTGGTTGTCGGCGACGGCGAGGGCAATATCGGGTACGGTCTCGGCAAAGCCGGTGAAGTCCCCGAAGCTATCCGCAAAGGAGTCGAGAAGGCCAAAAAGAGTATGGTCAGCGTACCCCTGACCGGCGGAACTATTCCTTATGAGATCATTGGCCGCTACGGTGCGGGCCGCGTGCTGCTGAAACCGGCCTCGGAGGGTACCGGGGTCATTGCCGGTGGTGCGGTACGGGCCGTACTCGAAGCTGCCGGCGTACAGAATATTCTTACTAAATGCATGGGGTCCCATAACCCGCACAATGTCGTTAAAGCTACGATAGCTGGACTGTCCCAGCTGCAGAGTCGTGAACAGGTGGCGGCCCGGCGTGGAATCAGAGTGGAAGACCTTTAGTTCAGGAGGCAGTGACAGATGGCAGCGAAATTAAAGATTACTCTGGTCAGGAGCATGATCGGTCGACCGGAAAAACAGCGCAAGGTACTGCGCGGCATGGGACTGACCAAACTCAACAAAACTGTTGAACTCGAAGATACACCCTCGATCAGGGGCATGGTGAATCATGTTTCCCATCTGGTGGAAGCTGAGGAGATAAAATAAATGAAGTTATGTGACTTATCACCAGCAAAAGGATCCCGTAAGAACAGAAAGCGTGTGGGCCGCGGCGTCGGCTCCGGTCAGGGTCGCACTGCCGGTCGGGGTGACAAAGGGCAAAACAGCCGTTCCGGCGGTGGTGTCCGGGCCGGGTATGAAGGTGGCCAGATGCCTATTCACCGGCGGCTGCCCAAGCGTGGGTTTACCAATATTTTCAGAAAAGAATTCGCCGTTATCAACGTGCGTGACCTGGAACGCTTCGAAAGCGGCAGTGTCGTGGATGAAAATGAATTGATTCGCTGCGGTCTCGTTAAGGGGCCCCGGGATGGTATCAAACTGCTGGCGCAAGGTGAGATTACCAAAGGCCTCACCGTTAAGGTGAATCGGGTCAGCAAGAGCGCCAAAGAAAAAGTGGAAGCCGCCGGCGGAAGTGTAGAGGTAATCTAATATGATCGGCGGTGGGCTCCAGAATATATTCAAGATACCCGAACTCAAAAAGCGCATTCTTTACACTTTGGGACTGCTGATCGTTTACCGCATCGGCGTACAGGTACCGACCCCGGGCATCGATGCCGTTGCCCTGGCCTCGTTTTTTGCAAAAGCCAAAGAGGGCCTGCTTGGCCTTTTTAACCTGTTTTCGGGTGGTGCCCTGGAAAGGTTGTCGGTATTCGCACTGGGCATTATGCCCTATATCAGTGCCTCGATTATATTGCAGCTGCTGACGGTGACCATACCGCACCTGGAGCGGTTGTCCAAAGAGGGTGAAGCGGGACGCAAGAAGATTACCCAGTATACCCGCTATGGTACCGTTGTCCTGAGTATCATTCAGGGTTTCGGTATTGCGGTTGGGCTGGAAAGCATGACCTCGCCGGGCGGGGCTCCCATTGTCATCAATCCCGGTTGGGGTTTCAGGTTGATGACCGTTATCACCCTGACGGCCGGGACCGCCTTCATCATGTGGCTGGGGGAACAGATTACCGAACGCGGTATTGGAAATGGAATTTCCCTGATCATTTTCGCCGGTATCGTCTGCCGTCTGCCGGCCGCGATCGCGAACACGTTTCGCCTGCTGTCAACCGGTGAGATGCAGATTTTTATTGCCGCGCTGCTTCTGGTTTTCATGGTCGGGGTGGTCGGCTTCATCATTTTCGTGGAACAGGGGCAACGACGGATACCCGTGCAGTATGCCAAACGGGTGGTTGGGCGAAAAATGTATGGTGGGCAAAGCACCCACCTGCCATTGAAGATCAATACCTCCGGCGTCATTCCGCCGATTTTTGCATCTTCGATTATGATGTTTCCGGCGACGATCGCCAGTTTCATCACCATACCCTGGATGCAGGATATTGTGGCGGCCTTGCGGCCCGGCAATGTGGTCTACGAACTCTTGTTCGTGGCCATGATCTTCTTCTTCTGCTATTTCTATACGGCCGTCACTTTCAACCCAGTGGATGTGGCGGACAACATGAAAAAGCAGGGCGGCTACATACCGGGTATTCGACCGGGTAAAAGGACCGCCGACTATATCGATCGGGTGCTCACCAGGATTACACTCGGCGGGGCGATCTACGTATCGGCCGTCTGTGTGCTGCCCTCGATCCTGATATCCCAGTTTAACGTGCCCTTCTATTTTGGCGGAACGGCCCTGCTGATTGTCGTCGGGGTCGCCATCGATACTGTCTCCCAGATCGAATCCCATATGCTGGCACGCCACTATGAAGGCTTTTTGAAAAAAGGCGGCGGTAAGATGAAAGGGCGCCTCTAAACACGGGCTGACTGCCGTTACCACAGATCAGGCTGAGAGATATTAAGGAGCAAGGATTAAAAAATGGCTAAAGAAGGGGCGATTAAGGTAGAGGGCACCGTACTGGAGACGCTACCCAATGCGATGTTTAAAGTCGAGTTGGAGAACAAGCACCAGGTACTGGCCCATATCTCGGGAAAAATGAGGATGCACTTCATCAAGATCTTACCCGGCGATACGGTGACGGTCGAGTTGTCGCCGTATGATTTGACCAGGGGTAGAATTACTTATCGAGCGAAATAAGCGCCTTTACACCAGGTTGGCCATGCGGGGCGGGTCCCCAGGGAGCAGAGAAAATGAAAGTCAGAGCTTCAGTCAAGAAAATATGCAGCAAATGTAAAGTGGTCCGCAGACGCGGTGTCGTAAGGGTAATCTGCGAGAATAAAAGACACAAACAGAGACAAGGATAACAGGAGGACAGGTTTTGGCAAGAATCGCAGGCGTAGACCTACCGAAACGTAAGCGGATTGAGATAGGGCTGACCTATATCTATGGTATTGGACGCACCACATCGCAACGGATACTCGGGAAACTCAAAATTGATCCGGATACCAAGACCGATGATCTGTCGGAAGCCGAAGTCAACAACATCCGCAAGATAATTGACAGTGAACTCAAGGTGGAAGGTGAACTCCGCACCCAGGTTTCCATGAACATCAAACGGTTGATGGACCTTGGTTGTTACCGGGGCCTTCGTCACCGTCGCTCACTTCCAGTCCGGGGACAGCGTACCAGTACCAACGCCAGGACACGCAAGGGCCCGAAACGAGCCGCAGTTAAGAAAAAAGGTGGCGTAACCAAGAAGTAAACCAGTAACGAGGCGTATTCATGGCTAAGAAAAAAGTTCGGACCAAAAGAAAAGAAAAGAAGAACATATCCAACGGCGTTGTTCACATTCAGTCAACGTTTAACAATACCATTGTAACCATTGCAGACGCTGCCGGGAATGTTGTTGCTTGGTCCAGTGCCGGCGTACAGGGCTTTAAAGGGTCGCGTAAAAGTACGCCGTTTGCCGCTCAGTTGGCTGCTGAAGATGCAGCCAAGAAGGCAATGGAACATGGCATGCGGACGGTTGAAGTCTACGTAAAAGGTCCCGGTTTCGGGCGTGAATTAGCACTGCGTTCGCTCCAGGCGGCAGGTTTCAACGTGACCTTGATCAAGGATGTCACGCCGATACCGCACAACGGTTGCCGTCCGCCGAAAAGACGCCGGGTATAAACTTTTCATTGAATATTTACATTTTAAGACGCTTTTAAACACCAGTAAAACTGGTTAAATCGCCAGAGGAGGAAATCTTGGCACGTTATACAGGGTCTGTCTGCCGAATTTGCAGGCGCGAGAACTTAAAATTGTTTCTTAAGGGAGATCGCTGCTATTCCGATAAATGCGCTTTTGACCGCCGTAGCTATGTACCCGGAGAACACGGGCAGCGCCGCGGCCGGAAAGTGTCTGACTATGGTATTCAGCTCCGGGAGAAGCAGAAAGTCAAACGGATGTACGGACTTTCCGAAAAACAGTTCCGGCTGTTTTTCAAAAGAGCAGATAAACAAAGAGGCATCACCGGCAGCAATCTGCTGGTTATGCTCGAGCGCAGACTCGACAATACCGTCTACAGAATGGGCTTCGTCAATTCCAGAACCCAGGGGTGCCATTTTGTAAAGCACAATCACTTTCTGGTGAACGGGAAAAAAGTAAACATACCGTCATACTTAACCAAAGCGGGCGATGTGGTCGAGGTCCGCGAAAAGAGCCGGAAAGTAAAGGCGATTGAAGATGCCATGGATGCCGTTGTCCGCAGAGGCCTACCTCAGTGGCTTGAACTGGATAAGGATAATTTCAAAGCCAGTATAAGATCGTTACCTGTTCGGGAAGATATCACCATGCCCATTAAAGAACAGCTCATCGTTGAACTGTACTCGAAATAACAGGCAGGCGGCAGTCCGCCAAGCGGGCTATTACCAGTTCGATCCGTAAATTAAACATCTTGGAGATAATCAATGGCAACTAAAGAACTGATGTACATGAACTGGCAGGAGATGATTAAGCCGGAAAAGGCTCAGGTCACCAGTACGCCTTCCTATGGAAAATTCGTTTGCGAGCCCCTGGAGAGAGGATACGGGATCACGATCGGAAATTCTCTGCGGCGTATCATCCTTTCGTCTCTATACGGTGCCGCCATTGTGTCCGTAAAGTTCGATGAGGTGATGCATGAATTCAGCACCATATCCGGTGTGCTGGAGGATGTGTCTGAAATTATTCTGAATTTGAAAGAAATACGTTTCAGAGTGCCCGATTCCGTACCTCGCAAAATCACGATTGACGCATCCGGCGAGAATGTGGTGACGGCGGCCGATATCATCAGTGAAGACGGGCAATGCGAAGTATTGACCCCGGATAAACATATCGCCAGCCTGACGTCGAAAAATGCCGCCCTCAATATGGAAATGGTGGTGAAAGTCGGTAAGGGTTATGCGCTCGCTGAAGATAACAAGGATGAAGAAGCTGCCTTGGGAACCATTCCAATCGATGCGGTCTTTTCCCCCATTAAGCGCGTGGTGTATGTCGTAGGCAATGCCCGTGTCGGACAGCGGACGGACTATGACAAACTGACCCTCGAGGTTTGGACAGATGGGAGTGTCGCTCCGGAAGATGCGGTTGCCTACGCCAGCAAGATCCTGAAAGAGCAGATTTCTATTTTGATCAATTTTGACGAATCGCTCGAACCGGAACCGGAAAGGAAAACGGACGGGCCGGACAAACCGCAGTTCAATGAAAATCTCTACCGTAGCGTCGAGGAATTGGAACTGTCTGTCCGCAGTGCAAACTGTCTGAAGAATGCTGAAATTCACAAAATATATCAACTTGTTGCAAAAACCGAAGCGGAAATGCTCAGAACCAAGAATTTCGGAAGAAAATCTCTGAACGAAATCAAGGAAGTTCTGAGTGAGATGGGACTTACGCTGGGCATGAAGCTAGATGGCTTTGTTCCGCCTGAGGAAGACTCGGAAGAAGGGGAGTAGTCGATCCATGAGACATCGTAAAGCAGGATCCAAATTCAACAGGAGCGGCAGTCACAGAAAAGCCATGTTCAGAAACATGGTGACTTCGCTGCTTAAATACGAACGGATTAAAACCACCGACCAGAAAGCCAAGGAACTAAGAGGCTGGGCCGATCATATTATTACCCTGGCCAAACGCGGCGACCTGCATGCCCGGCGCCAGGCCCTATCGATCGTACGGGAAAAAGCAGTGGTGCATAAAATATTTGAAGAGGCCCCGAAACGCTTTGCCGCGGTCTCCGGCGGCTACACGCGGGTAATCAAGTTGGGGCGTCGCCAGGGAGATGCCGCTATGATGTCCCTGATCGAACTTGTCACCCCTGAGGTTCAAAAGCCCAAGAAAAAGAAAACCGCCAAGAAAAAGGCTGCCGCCAAGCGGGCCCCGAAAAAGGCAGCCGCAGCCGCAAGCAAGTCGGCCAAGGATAAAGCTGCGGCCGCTGAGGACGGCCAGGTGCCTGAGACAGCCCCTGCGGATGATACAGCCACCGCTGAAAGTGCCGAAAAGCAAGCTGCTGCCGACCAAGCCCCGGAGGGGGCTGTTAAAGAGGCTAAAGCTGACGAGGCTTCCGCAGATACCAAACCGGAGAAAACCGATAAATAAGGAATCTATCCGCGTAATCGAAAGCAAGGGCTCTGTCGTACATGGCAGGGCCCTTTTTTTTTGCCTATTTGAAGTATTAAAAAGGCACTTCGAATTGATTTCGCGAGAGTGAGTAGCACCGTTTTCAAGGGAACCATTTCGTTGATTCCGGTCGGCAGGGCGTTCAAGGAGGCATTGATTCTGATAGGGTGAGCGAGGGCCGGGCGGCACATGCGTTCCAGTTGTTCAGCATACTGAATTATTTCGGATTTGAAGCTTTCGACCCCATTTTTCTCTTGACAAAAACGTGTAGCTGTAGTGTAGCTATTTAAACAGTCTTTGGCAAATGAATAATGTTTAGAGAATTATCATTGTACAGAATGTGAGCCAACCAAAAGGAGGTGCGGATGAAGTTCAGAAGGGCATTAATACTATTGGTGGTATGCTTGGTCAGTTTTGGTCTCGTCGTCGCGCCGGCAATGGCCAAGAAGAAACCATCTCTTGACAAATGGAAATCCGCTTTCAACCCGAAAACAGCAAAGTATAAATGTATTGTGTCTAACGTATCTCACCCGGTCATCAAAGGTGTCTACACTGGATTTGCCGTTCGTGACGAACTGTGGAAAAGGACCAACGGAAAGATTTACCTCGACTACAAACCGTTTTCAATGCTCGGTGGTGAAGTAGAGGTTATGAATCAGCTGCAGATGGGCGCCATCCAGGGAATGGGTGTCAGTTCCGTGGCGGCCACAAATCTAGGTCCCCGTTTTGGCTTGGTGAATCTGCCTTTCCTGGTAAACTCATTCGACAAGCTGGACAAATTTGCTGCCAGTGGAAAACTGTTTGAACATTATATGCAGGCCATGGACCACCAGGGGATTAGCGGTATCGATATTACCGGCTATGGAAATTATGGCTGGGCGACCACATCTCCGGTCAGAACGATCAAAGAGGCCCAGAAGCTCAAATTCCGTACCGCTGAAGCTGCTGTAAACCAGCTAACCTACAAGCAATGGGGGGTTAACCCGGTTGCCATGCCGTGGCCGGATGTACCGGTTGCCCTGAAACAGGGTGTTATTGACGGTCTGGACCACACCCCAATGGTCTGCAATATTACCCGGAAATTCGAAGTCGCCAAATACTACACCTATCTGGATTACGCCCAGGGGCTGTTTATCTGGATTTTCAACAAGGCCTGGTTCAACAAGCTGCCCAAGGACCTCCAGGAAACATTTAAAGCGGTTGTTCACGATGTCGCTGCGGACATCAGGAAACAGACCAAAGTTCAGGAAAACACCCAGATTGCCCTGGCTTCCAAAAAAGGCATTATGTTCTACAAGCTGTCAGATGAAGACATGGCCTGGCTGAAGAAAAAGGGTAACCTGGCCCATGAAAAATATGCCGCTGAAATCAACAAGAATTACCCCGGCGACAAGTATAAACCTGCCAACTTCCTCAAAGAAGTCCAGGATTATATGGGATATAAACCATAAGAGACTATCAACTGCTATAAATAGCAGCTGTTTGCTTTAATGCTCGAAGGTGTGTTGTTTTAAATGTTATCGAATCATAGCTGTACCGATTCTCAAGCCGGTTACAGGGGCGCGAGCCCCTATACGGGCGAAGCATTTAAAGCAAATTGACAGTTAACGCAAAGGGGGATAGCGCAGGCTATCCCCCTTTTTGGCATTTGAACACAGAATATAAGGGACGGTCGGATGTTAGGAAAGGTTTTAGGGGTACTTGATAAAATCCTCACGTTTTTTGAAGAATGGACGCTCTTTATCGCTGTCATGATTGCTCTGATCGCACTTTTTTTCAACGTGGTCCTGCGGTATGGCTTCAACTATTCGCTGGCCTGGTCAGAGGAACTCGTCAGGGAGGTGATTATATACACGACCCTGATAGGCTGCAGTGCGGCCGTAAAAGCCCGGAGCATGATCAAGATCGACGCGTCTGTGCAGCTGCTGCCGGCCTTAAAGACACCGCTTACATTTTTCAGCAACACTGTGACGCTGATATTTGCCGTTATGATGATATACTACGGGTGGAAAATGGCCGTACTCCAGGCCGTTACCAATCAAAAAACTATCATTATGCAGATACCGCTGGTATACATTTTTTCGATCCTGCCCCTGATGGGCGGGATGATGTTGATTCGTATCATCCAGGTTTTTTATGAAGACATAACGGATTTGATGGCGAACAAGCAGGAAAAATAGCCTCTCAGCCCATTCTACCGGAAGGAGCCCCTGTCCATGGAAAACAGTCACATCATCATCCTTATGATCCTGCTTGGATGCATGGCAACCTATATCCCCGTGTTCATGTGTTTATTTTTTACCGCGGTTCTCGGATTTCTTTTTTTTACCGACATTCCACTCCTGCTGTTGGCCCAGACCCTGCTCAGGAGCATGGATAACTTTGCCCTGGTGGTGGTGCTGTTTTTTATTCTTTGCGGGAATATCATGACGGCGGGATCCATCGTGGAAAAGCTCATTAAGTTTGCCAACGCCCTGGTCAGTTGGCTGCCGGGCGGGCTGGGTATGGCCGGCGTTCTGGCCTGTGGGCTGTTCGGGGCAATATCCGGGTCCACCGTGGCCACCGTGGTGGCCCTGGGCGGTTTTATGATTCCCGCGCTCCTGGACAATGGCTACCCCGAGAAATACACCCTCGGCTTGATGACGACCTCCCCTAACCTGGGGGTTATTATTCCCCCGAGCATCGGTATGATCCTCTATTCGATGATAAGCAACGTGTCCCTTGAGGGCCTGTTTCTAACCGGCTTTGTACCGGGTATTTTAATTATGTTCGGTGTGTGTGTCTATACCTACCTCTATTTCAGGAAAAAGGCCGAGATTGTCAGAATGCCAGTCCCGAGTTTCGGGGAAGTTTTTGCGATTTTCAAGGAGGGTTTCTGGTCCCTGATGCTGCCGGTTATCATTTTCGGGGGCATCTTTTCCGGAGCCTTTACTGCTAATGAGGCGGCGGTGGTTGCCTGTGTCTATGCCTTTTTTGTGGAACTGGTGATTCACAAGGCTATCAAGTTTGGGGATGTTAAAAGAATTACGGTGAGTTCGGCGGTTACCTCTGCTACGCTCTTAATTATTGTGGCCGGTGCGAGTTGCTTCGGGCGCCTGCTGACCCTCGAGGATATACCGGGAGCCATTACGGAAGCTGTTCTGTCCACGATCAGTTCTCCGATTATCTTCCTGATCGCCATGAATGGTCTGCTTCTGGTAGTGGGCATGTTCATGGACATCATATCGGCAACCATGATCCTGGGTCCCGTCTTTTTACCGATGCTGGATGCCTTTAACATTGACTGGATGCATTTCGGCCTCATTATGACAGTCAACCTGGCGATTGGCTATTGTACACCACCCATGGGGGTAAGCCTTTATATCACCGGTGCGATTGCCAAACGAGACCTGATATACGTGTCCAAGGCGGTAATGCCCTTTATCGCAATCCAGATTGCTGTCCTGCTACTGCTGACATTTCTGCCGGATGTTGTTTTATGGCTGCCAAACGTCATGGGATTTATTCAATAGCGTGGGAAAGGAAATCAGAGATGTCGATGAACAGGTATCCTAAAGAGATTGTACTGAAAGACGGCAGTGAAATTATTTTTAAGCCGCTGGATCACGAGGCGCAGAAAGCACTGCTGGCTTTTTTTGAAGAACTTCCCATTGAAAACAAGTGGTATCTGAAAGAGGACCCTACCGATCCGGCGACTATGCGAAAATGGGCGGATAACCAGGAGATCGGCAAAACATTCTGCGTACTGGCCTGGCATCATGACAAGGTTGTAGCCCATGCGAGTCTTTTGAGACGGCTACGAGGGGGGCGCAAGCACGTGGGGCGCTTGCGGCTCATGGTTGCCAGGGATTACCGTAAAAAACAACTGGGGACCTGGCTCATTTTTGACATGATCCGCCGGGCCATGGAACTTGGCCTGGAAAAGCTCAGGACGGATTTCATCATCGGCGTCGAAGACATGGCCATCAATGCCACCCGTAAACTGGACTTTGTTTCGGAAGGGGTACTGAAGGATTACTTTCGCGATGACGACGGCAACTATTATGACTACCAGATTATGGTGAAGCAGTTGCATTCGGAATGGAGCGATTTTTAAGAGCTGTTGAGATTGCCTCTATCCCCAGGGTCTGATGACACGTTTCAAACCCAAAAGTGGCGAAGTTCAAACCGACCAGGGTACCATTACCGTCGCCTCATTCTACACGCCGGATGATATTGCCGCGCTCTCGTTCAAACGCTCTTTTCAATTGCACCCGCACTACAGCCCGATCATTTCCTCAAAAAAAAGTCTCATCAGAATTGCCGCCGAGTCGGATGCCAACGTGACCCTGGCCACAACCCAGGCAGGGGACATCGTGGGGTTCGGCATTTTACAATACCCGGATCCGGATGAGCGCTGGGTGCGGGTGGGAGATCGGGTGATGATGGAGCTCTCCGTGGTTGAGGTAAGCCGGGCCTGGCGCAGCGGTGGGCTGGCCAAGAAAATTCTTGAATTAGCACTGGACCATCCCATTCAAGAAGATAAAATTCAATACATGGTCGGATATTCCTGGACCTGGGATATTGAGGGCAGCGGCCTGCCGATTATGGCTTATCGGGATATGATGATCGGCCTGTTTGCTCAATTCGGTTTTTCATTGCGGCAGACCAACGAACCCAATATCATGATGCGCCCGGAAAACATGTTCATGGTGAAGATCGGGGCCAATATTTCCGAGGCCCTGATACGACGCTTGAAGCAAGTGCAGTTCAATCTGGACTGACCGGGTGCGGTTGCACGTGATCCAATCGCGTTCGTATGGAAATTGGACAAGATACCGATTAAATATTAGTTTATAACCAGTCAATTGAAATACAAAGCGTACCGCGCCTGATACCCGACGCAATGGCGGCGCCGTACCGGCGATGCCCGGGCTTGACAAACCAACCCAGTCTGCCTACAGACGAGAACAGGCTGACGAAGATATCGGCCGCAGTTGCAGGTAAGCTGGCCGTATCAATAATCCGGCAAAGGGAGGAACCATGAAACTGAAACAGATCTCAATCCTTATCGAGAACTCACCCGGTCGGCTTTATGAAGTCACCCGGGCGCTGGGGGATGCCGGCATCAATCTGCGGGCACTGAACCTGGTGGATACCGGTGATTTCGGTAAACTGCGGTTGCTGGTATCGGACATCGCCACGACCCGCCAGATCGTCATGCAACATCATTGGCCGGCCCGGGTAGATGAGGTCGTTGCCGTGGAGATTGAAGATAAGCCCGGTTACCTGGCCAATATGCTGGAACCATTAAAGGACAATGGTATCAATGTCGTGCACATGTACGCCTATGTCGGGTTTTCATCCGGAAAGGCCGTGATGATCTTTCGTTTTAACGACATTGATAAGGCGATCGGCATAATAGAGGTTAATGGCTACAAGATACTGGATGCCGAGGCATTTGGGATCCTGAGTCAGAGCTGATCGGTGAATCCGGTACCGGTTGAACCGGATCTGGATCAGATACTTGCTGAAATCAGCTTGCCGTTGCCGGGGGCAGCAGGGTAGCAGCCCCGCAGGCGGGTGTCGTGTGGCATCCGGAGGGGACCTTGCCTTCCGGAGGATAGCCGGAGTGAGTTCGCATGGGAAATGATACTAAAAATAGACCGGACATGGCCGCTGAATGCCAGATCGATGCCGGATTGTCCGGATCCGCTACTGCAGACTGCATGATTCCCCTGGAACGCTATCGGGTGTTCATCGAGGATATAGGGGATGGTTTCTATGAAACCAACATCAAGGGTGATTTCATCTTTTTTAATGATGCCCTTTGCCGGATTTTCGGTTATCCACCCGAGGAGGTCCAGGGACGAAACTACGCTGAGTTCATGGACCCGGACCATACCGCCGCGGCATTCTCCGACTTCAATGCGATCTTCAAAACCGGTATCCAGAGTTCGGATATCGTCTGGCAGATTCGCCGCAAAGATGGCGAGACGCGTATCCTCGCAATTTCCGCCAGCCTGATCATAAATGCGGCCGGTCGCCGGACCGGGTTCCGGGGGGTTGCCCGGGACGTCACCGATAAGCACCGCGCCCAGCAGGAATTGGAAAAATCCCGGCAGCGTGCCGAAGAGCAGTATCGGGCCAGCCGCCGAGCGGAATTGAAATATAGAAACTTTCTGAACTTCCTGCCGGTGCCCGTGTTTGTTTTCAATATGGACAGCACCGTGTCTTACCTGAACCCAGCGTTTGAGAAGGTATTTGGCTGGACCCTGTCCGAACTCAAGGGTAAACGTATCCCCTTTGTACCGGACGATCTCAAGGCGGAAACACGGCGCGGTGTAAAAAAGTTTTTCAAGGAAAAGAAACTGGAGAATTTTGAAACCCGTCGGCTGACCAAGGACGGTAGACTGCTCGATATCATCCTCGACGGGGCCTTGTTCTATGATGAAGCCGGCAATCCCGCAGGTCAGGTGATCATGCTCCGGGACATTACCCGCGAAAGGCGGCTGGACCGTAGCAATCAGACCCTGCTGCGCATTTCCAAAGCCCTGCATAAATTGAGGACGCTGGATGAGCGCCTTAAATACATTACCCGGGAAATCAAACAGTTGGTAGGCGCGGCCGGGGCTTCGGTTATACTACTGGATGAGGAGAAACAGGAGTTTTTCTTCCGGGTAACCGCATACGATGACCAGGCGACCGGGAAAAGAATGCGTGAAATCCGATTCCCGGCATCCAAAGGGGTCGCCGGTGCGGTCTATCAATCCGGTGAGCCCTTGATCGTACCGGATACCTCGGAAAGTGAATTTTTCTTCAAAACGGTGGATGGCGAAGCGAATTTTGAAACGAAAAGCATGGTGGATGTGCCCCTCTGGCAGGAGGATCGCATGATCGGCGTCCTCTGCGCGGTTAACAAAAAACACGGCACTTTTGACCAGACCGACGTGGAAATGCTGACCACCATTGCCGGTATGGTGGCCATGCCCATCGAAAATGCCCGTATCAACGACGAACTCAAACGGTCCTATGACGAAGTTACCACCTTTAACCGGGCCAAGGAACGCGTTATCCACCACCTTTCCCACGAACTCAAGACGCCGGTATCAGTTCTGGCCGCAGCCTTTGAGCTGATCCGTAAAAGATGCTTGCGCTCGGAGAGCGGAGCGGGGATCATCCGCATACTCGACCGGGCGCAGCGCAACCTGGGCCGGATACTGGACATGCAGTACCAGACTGAAGATATCATCAAGCAGCGGGATTATACCGCGCACCAGTTGCTGTCCACCCTTTTGGATGCCTGTGAGGATGAGTTGTCGGTCTTATTGCTGGAAGCCCAGGACGAAGGTCGCACCCTTGAATCCGTGCGTCGCAAAGTGGATGAGTTGTTCGGTCCCCGCAAGGCAACCGCGGAGCAGATAGTGCTGGGCAGTTACGTTGAGGGTGCCCTGGCCGATTTGGCGCCGCACTTCGCCCACCGCGCCTGTGATATCGCGACCACCATCCAATCGGACGCCACCATTTTAATTCCACCGGATGTATTGAGAAAGATTGTGACCGGTCTGGTGCGCAATGCCATTGAATACACCCCGGATGGCGGGCAGCTTGAGGTGACGGTCAGAGATAGTCAAACGGGTGTGCTGCTTGAAGTGCGGGATACGGGAACCGGGATTACAGCGGATAATCAACGGCTTCTGTTTGAGAATTATTTCACACCACCTGAAACGATGCACTATTCGTCAAAGAAACCGTTTGATTTTAACGCGGGCGGCAAAGGATTTGATCTGCTCAGAATGAAAATATTCTCCGAGCGGTACGGTTTCGATCTTGCTTTAACATCCCAGCGGTGCCCGTACCTGGAAGATACCGACAGCCTCTGTCCAGGGAACACAGATGGCTGCGCACATTGCCGCCCGGAATCCGGCTGCCGCGAGTCGGGAGGGACGACGGTACGCGTGCTCTTTTCACGTTATGCGGAGTATTAAGCGCCAGGCCAGGACGCAAAGGAAATAGTATGACCAAGGATGCCTTTAAACCCGATATCGAAGACGCGGTCTGTACCATTCCGGATGACTTCTTCAAAGAGATAGGCATAGCGTTTCTCATTCACGAGTTGAAAGATCCCATCGCCGTTATTGAAACCGGTGTGCGGTCTCTGCTGGAGAAACAGTCAAAATTCGGACAGCTCTCCACCCGCCAGGAACGGACCTTGAAACGCGCCATGCGCAATTGTGCCAAAGCCCGGGGAATGCTGCATAGTCTTTTGGAAGTCGGCCGTTCAGAAAGCAAGCAACTATTGGCCTGTCAGTTTAAACCAGCTGGTATCCTTGCGGAAATATTGGTGGAGGCCCTGGAAGCTATGTCCGGCAAATATGCAGAGGCCCTGTCTGGTTTTAACCGCACCGATGACATCCTGCAATTCCTGGCCGCCGAAGGGTTTAGTTTAACAACAGCCACCCGGGCCTGGGAAGCCCTGGCCTTTCAAGATGAACTTAAATTCAGGCAGATAGCCGGGAATTTGATTAAAAACGCCATCCACCACCGCAAGGAAAAGGTGCGTATCCATTTCGATGTCGATAACAACTGGCTGTGTCTGGAAATAGCGGATGACGGTCCCGGGATAGCGCCCGAGCACCATGGGGTTGTGTTTCAACGCTATACCCAGATTCGTGACAGCCAAAAGGTCTCCCGGCGCGGGCATGGACTTGGATTGGCCGGGGCCTATGTGATCGCCAGGCATCTCGGGGGCGATATCAAAATCAACAGTGCGCGGGGCAAAGGGGCCGCTTTCAGCTTGTACCTGCCCATGAACCTGGATTGTGTCTGAAGATTAAAATAACGATCAATTGAAAGCACTGATACCGGTAACCCCATTTAAGAGAGGTTTAAGATGACAGATTCAAGTTCCATTCTGAGTGGTAAACGTATTCTGGCCGTCGATGATGAGATCGATATACTCGAAACCATTGAGGACATCCTTGACAGCGCTGCAGTCGATACGGCCGGGGACTATGAGACCGCATCGCGGAAAATAAAGGACAAACGCTATGACCTGGCCATCCTGGACATCATGGGGGTCGATGGGCTAAAATTATTGGAGGAAACCGTTGACCGAGGCATACCCACGGTTATGCTCACCGCCCATGCCGTTAATCCGGAGGCCCTGATGGAATCCATCCAGAAAGGTGCCATCTCCTATCTTCCCAAGGAAAAACTGGCTGAACTGGACGAATTGCTGGGATTACTGCTGGACGCCCATCAAAAGGGGGATCCGCCTTGGAAACTCCTGTTTGAAAAGCTGGGTGATTTCTTCGATGAACGCTTCGGAGACGGTTGGCAGGACAAGGAGAGCAAATTTTGGAATGAATTCAGTCGAATTTTCCAGGTCAGCAAGGGAATCCAGGAACGGTTGTTGCGCGACAAGAACCTTCTGGGCAAAGGTATCTAAGCGCCAGATTCTTCCCGATCCTCCTTGATGTTTGCCGGAGATGCCGAAACCGCAATTGGAAATGATTTCAAGCGGGCGGCATCCCCGGCCAATCTCTCACCTTTGGGATTCCAATGCGACCGCCTAACGCCAGTGCCACTTGAGCTGCCGACCAGGCGGCATAATCGAGACTGCGTTCCCACGGCCACCCGTTCAGCAATCCGTAGATAAAACCGGCATGAAAGATATCGCCGCAGCCGGTTGTGTCCACCGCAGCCACGGGGTAGGCCGGTTTTTCAATGGTACGGCCATCGAAAGCTGCCACGTAACCGCTGGCCCCCAGGGTGATACAGGCCAGCCGCGGGCCCAGTTTGTGGATTTCCAGGCAGGTCTCCCGGGGCGCATCCCGTCCCACCAATTGCCGGCCAAAAGATTCCGAAGCAATGAAGTAATCGCTGTGCTGTGCCAGAGTCTGCATGCCGGGGCGCAGAGTACCGGCGTCCACAACAACCGGAACTTCGCTGCGGCGCGCGGCTTGAGAGGCTTCCAGGGCCGCTTGGGCAAACAGGCCGTCCGTGTGCAGCACCCGCGAACGCGTGATCAGGTCAATGTCGATTTCCCCGGCTGACAGGGTAGGGCCCTGGGGGCACTGCCAGAAGATATTTCGTCGTCCCGACCTTTTCTCAACCACGATGAAGGCGATTTGGGATGCACTCTGACGCCGTATATGCAAGCCCTCGATGTCGATGTGCTCTTTTTGCAGGGAAGCCCGAATTTCTTCTCCGAAGCGGTCATCGCCGGCAATACCCATGATGGCACAACGCAGGCTCCAGCGAGCCAGGGCGACCAGCGCGGTAGCCACCGGTCCCCCGCCCTGGATGGTGAGCGCGGTAGTTTCACATTTCTTGTCCACCTCAGGATATTCTTCGATCATACCGATATGATCCAGGCAGCACTGCCCCAGACCAACAACATCAACTGTTTTCGGATGCATCGTACCAATCCTTTCAGCTGGATCCGTTACCGGATCGATTGTAGAGGCCCTAGTATAGATTTACTAAACAGCAAACTCAAGTCCGAACGGCGCGCGGTGCCCTTGACACAGGCCGGGCGGGGAACCACTTTATAGGCACATATCAAATGCGTTCCCCATATCAGACAACCAAGCAAGGGACCCACAGGACCCGGTGACATGCTGAACAAGATGATAGCACATACCTTGTCGCTTTTACCTGAAGAGCTGATCTGGTATTTTTCAAAAACCTATATTGCCGGCGAAAGCGTAGCAGATGCCATCCGGGTATCCAGAGAACTCAACAACAACGGCGCCCGCGTGACCGTCGATCTTTTGGGAGAGTTTATTACCGATATTGAAATGGCCGCTACGTATCGGGAGGCCTACCTTGACCTGATCGATCAGTTTGCCGCCAGCCCTGCGCGCGGCAACTATTCCCTGAAGCCGACTATGTTCGGTTTGCTGATTGACCCTGACAAGTGTTATGCCGCTGTCCGCAGGATCGTACAGGCGGCGGCGGAGCGTGACAGTTTTGTGCGGATAGACATGGAAGACTCCCAGTGTGTCGATCTCGAATTAGAACTTTTCAACAGACTGAAAGTGGAATTTCCAACGAACCTGGGACTGGTATTGCAAGCCTACCTGAAGCGCACACCGCATGATCTGGAGAGATTACGGCGCAACCATAACGCTAAAGAGGCGCCTCTTAATTTCAGACTGTGCAAAGGGATCTATGTGGAACCGCCCGAGCTTGCTTTTCAGGACATGTCGAAAATCAACCGGGCATTTATCGAAAACCTCGATTTTATGCTGAACAATGGCATGTATGTGGGCATTGCCACCCATGACCGGCATCTTATCGAACAGGCCGAGCGGCTCATATCCCATTATGGCGCGGGAACTGACCAGTATGAATTTCAGATGTTGTACGGCGTTACCCCGCGTTTACGTCAGCGGATTATCGCGTCCGGACACAAGATGCGTGTGTACGTGCCTTTTGGGGCCAACTGGTTCGGATATGCCACCCGGCGACTAAAGGAGAATCCAACTTTGGTAAAACACCTTCTGCGGGCATTGCTGATCAAAGGCTGACAATTTGGAGCCATAGATAAGGAGATGGCAAACTGGTTGAATTCTAAGGAATATTTTGGTAGGCTGACATCTGAACCTGCCACTAATCCGGACCAATTAAATGAATACCCGTACCCTAAAAAACAGTTTGACAGCCCTCCTCTGCGTGTTTTTCATCTGTTTCGTCATTCTATACGAGCTGCATAATCGCCGGCAGGCCCAGTTGAAAATCGCAGAACATGCGGTGATTATCTCTGATTCCCTCTGGAATTTCCACTATCAGGGTGCGGCCGAATACCTCAAACTGGTAGCCACTGCCCACAACTATAAGACCCTGGTTGTTACCGACCACAGTGGTGAAATCTTTCAAAGGACGGAGGCCGATGAGCCGCGGGCAATCGATAAAACCCTGATCAGTATCAATTTAATTCCGGAAGTCACGCTTAAGGCCGATGTCCTCTATGCCGGGAATGTCATCGGGCGTATCACCGCTGTCTGGCTTCCCCGGACGATTTACACCTATGCCTATTTGCTTTTTGCTCTGGGCCTGGTGATTACGGTTATCCAACTCTATTTCCGAATCGTGCGCCACAAGAGACTGTTGGAGGATACCGTGCGCCAGCGTACCGAGGAGTTGGCGGAATCCAACCAGTCACTGCAGATAGAAATACAGGAAAAGAAGCAAACCGAGGAAACCCTTCGCGAAAGTGAGGATAAGTTCCGGAAACTGTATGAGGAGTCCCGCCAGGCGGAGGAAGTCTACCGCTCCTTACTCAATTCATCGGCCGATGCGATTGTGACCTATAACATGCAGGGCCATCCGGAATACCTGAGTGAATCTTTCACCCATATTTTCGGCTGGACCCTCGAAGAGGTCAAAAGCGATTCCATTCCTTTTGTTCCGGAATTGGAGATGGAGAAAACGACGCAGATCGTTAATGCCCTGATCCAAAACGGGACTGCCTACCAGGGATATGAGACGCAACGTTACACTAAAAACGGGAGATTGTTGGACGTCAGCTTGAGTGCATCCCGGTACAATGATCATCGCGGCAAGCCTACCGGTATGCTGGTTGTCCTACGTGATATTTCAGACCGTAAGCGCCTTGAAAGCCAGCTTCAGCATGCGGACCGCATGGAAGCCATCGGTACCCTGGCAGGAGGCATTGCCCATGATTTCAATAACCTGCTCATGGGGATCCAGGGGAACGCCTCCCTGTGCCTGCTCGATATGGAAGCCGGTGGTCCGGCATTCGAAAAATTAAAAAACATCGAAACCTATGTGCGCAACGGTGTGGATCTGACCAAGCAGCTATTGGGGTTTGCCCGGGGTGGCAAATATGAGACGCGGCCCACCGATCTCAATGAAATTGTGAAAGAAGAGAACCAGATGTTCGGCCGGGCTAAAAAAGAAATTACCATTCATGAAGATTATGAAGAGAACCTCTGGACCGTTGAAGTTGACCGGGGGCAGATCAAACAGGTGATTCTGAACCTTTACGTCAATGCCTGGCAGGCCATGCCTGGCGGTGGGCGCATATCCGTCCGCACCCGCAACGCGCACCTAAAAGAGGAATTCACTCGGTCTTTTGAAGCCGGTCCCGGCAGGTACATTGTCTTAACCGTGACCGATACAGGCATCGGCATGGATGAAGAGACCCGGCAGAAGATCTTCAACCCATTTTATACCACCAAGGAGATGGGGCGGGGTACCGGTCTGGGGCTGGCCTCCGTGTACGGAATTATTAAAAACCACGGCGGCATCATCGATGTAAAAAGTCGGCAGGGGGAGGGTACCACTTTTACCGTCTACCTGCCCGCCTCCGAAAAGAAGTCGGAACAGGAAACCCGGGAAAGATCCGAGATCGTTAAAGGCTCCGGTACGGTCCTGTTGGTAGACGATGAAGAGATGATCGTCGAAGTCGGTGCGGAGATGATCAGGGCCATTGGTTATGATGTCATCACTGCCTCCCAAGGACATCAGGCCATCGATATTTATATGGAAAAAGGCGCAGAAATAGATGTGGTTCTGCTTGATATGATCATGCCGACCATGGGTGGGGGGGGAACTCTTCGATCAGCTGAGAAATATCGACAATGGCGTCCGGGTGATTCTCTCCAGCGGCTACAGCTTGGACGGTAAAGCGTCTGAAATCATTAACAGGGGTTGCAACGGTTTCATCCAGAAACCCTTTGACATCAAAGAACTGTCCGGGAAACTTTACCAGGTGATGAATGAAGATGAATACCAGCTGTAATATACCCTGACAGTGATGCCCGCCAGGTTGTCAGCCGGTTACCAGCATAAGCTGCAAATCACAAACATTGGTATTGGTGGGGCCGGTCTTAAACAGACCGTCCAGCCGTTCAAAAAAAGCATAGGCATTGTTGTCATCGAGATACTTGTTGATATCGCAATCGGAGGCCTGGGCCAATGCGGCCAGTCCTCTGTGCACACAGGCTCCGGCGGCATCCGTGGGGCCGTCATTGCCATCCGTGGCGGCTGAAAGAAAAGCGAGGCCCTCCGCATCTTCGGGACGGTTGGCTATTTCCGCCAAGAACGCCAGGGCCATTTCCTGGTTACGCCCGCCTTTGCCCGTACCTCGCATCGTGACAGTGGTCTCTCCCCCAGCGATAATACACAGGTCGCCTTCACCCAGCAGCCCGTGTTTACGGGCGTCTTTGCCAATTCCGTAGAAGACTTTAGCCACCTCCCGGGCTTCACCGGTTATTTGGGATGAGAGGATAACCGGAGTATAACCCAGTTGACGGGCCCGCCGAGCGGCGGCCTGGAGGCTCAAGAAGTTGGTGCCGATCAATAAATTTGTGCTGTTGGTAAATAAGGGGTCGCCTGGCTTGGGGGTCTCCGGTACGATACCCGCCAGCCCCAGTCGGACCAGTTCCAGCAGCTTGCCGGGCATCTTATCCGCAAGACGATATTTATCCAAAATTACTCTGGCGTCGGCGTAGCTGGTCGGGTCGGGCACGGTCGGTCCCGACGCGATGGCATCCAGGCTGTCACCCACGACATCCGAGAGAATCAGACTGACCGAGGCGGCCGGTGCTATTGCCTGGGCCAGCTGGCCGCCCTTTATGCTGGACATATGTTTGCGGATACAATTGATTTCATTGATGGTCGCGCCACATTCCAGCAGAAGCCGCGTGACAGCCTGCTTGTCTTTCAAAGAGAACACAATCTCTTGTCCGGGCACCTGATGGCGGCAGGGAAGGGGCAGCAGGGCGGACCCGCCCCCGGACATAAGATTTAGGACCAGCGTGCGTGCATCCGCAGAGGAGCACAGCGACAGAATTTCACGGGCGCCCTGAACACCATTTTCATCCGGGATGGGATGGCCGGCTTCCCGCAGCTGGATATACTGCAAGGTTTCCGTATGACCGTACTTGACGACGATGCAGCCGCCGGTGATCTTCTCCCCGCAGATGTGCTCGATTGCCAGGGCCATTCGGGCGGTTGCTTTGCCAGCCCCGATGACAACCAGATTGTTCCATTCTTCAAGGTCGTATACCTGCTGAGCCCCATTGTATCCGATTGTTAACCGGGAATCTGTGAGCCGCACGGATTCGCAAACCAGTGCGTAAGGATCGACGCGATTCACGCCGGCCGTAAAGATATCCATCAGATGGTCACATCGGGGGGACATGGGGTCCTCCAGTTTCAGTGTTTGGCTCAAATGCGTCAATCATCAGCCTAAACGGAGCAATGGCGCGCACGCGAACAACATGTTTCTATTGAGCATATATCCCAAGCGCCAACGGAAGTCAAAACAGACCAACCGGTATACGACCGAGGATTCGTTCGATGACAACAATGTGGATGCAGCCGATCCTTCGATTTGTTATGATTGTATCGAAGGCTAAAAATATTTGCCTTGTTGTCAGGTCACGTGTTATTTTTCAATCTCATTGACGCCATAGCCCTTTAAGCTCGGACGGTGCAGGATATTATTGCAGCCTGACCCGGTATGTTGGGGATAAGATGACTGAGAAACCGACCTACGCAGAACTGGAGCAGCGGGTAGACCGGCTCAGCCGCAAGGTTACCGGGTTGGAACGGGCTGAGAAGATGAATCAGACCCTGTACCGGGTTTCCAGTGCCGTCAACACCACCGAAAACCTGGATGACCTCTACGCCACCATTCACGCCATTTTGCACGATGTCATTGAACTCAGGAATTTTTATATCGCCATTTATCATCGGGATAAGCGGTCCATATCCTTTCCCTATTATCGGGATGAACATGAAGATGATTTTAGTCGTATAGACGACTTTGAGGAGACCAATTCCCTCACGGGTGAGGTCATTTTGATGGGGACGCCCTTGCTGCTGACCCAGAAGATGCTGGTCGAGCGGGCCAGTCAGAACAAGATAATGGGCACCGTTCCATTGATCTGGATGGGTTTTCCCCTGAAAGTGAAGGGCGACGTGATCGGCATCATTGCCGCCCAGAGCTATGATGACCCCGACCAGTACAGTGCCGCGGACCTGGACTTTTTAGCCTCCGTTTCCGAGCAAATCGCCATCGCCATTCAGCGCAAACGCATCACCGAAGCGCTCCAGGAAAGCGAAAACCGCTTTCGTTCCATGGCCGATACGATGCCCTGTGCGATCTACCGCTGTGCCCTGGACGCGCATTGGACCATGGCGTTCATCAGCCAGCAAATTTTTGAAATTACAGGCTACCCTGCCTCTGACTATATTGACAACGCTGTACGCAGCTATGCCAGCGTTATCCATCCGGATGATAACCCGCGCGTGGACGCCCAGGTCCGGGAGGCCGTGGCGGCCCGACAATCCTGGATCTTGGAATACCGGGTTTTTCATGCGGATGGCTCCATCCGCTCGGTCTACGAAGAAGGCCGGGCAATTTACGCAGAAGACGGTAATACCCGCTTTCTGGATGGATTCATTCTGGATAATACTGCCCGGCAGCTTGCGGAAGTATCCTTACGCAAGAGCGAGGAACGCTATCGGACCCTGCTGGAAGCGTCGCCGGATGCCATTGTGGCTTACGATAACAGCGGCAATATCATCTATATCAATCCGGCTTTTGAGAAGACTTATGGCTGGAGTGCGGCCGAATTGGCCGGCCAAAAAATTAATTTCGTACCCGAGCATGAAAAGGAAAAAACCCGCCGGGCGGTCATGCGCAACCTGAAGGGCGAAGATGTGTCTCTCGAAGCCCAGCGGCTTACCAAAGATGGCCGCCTGCTGGACATTCACCTGAAAACAGCCATATTACACGATGACGATGGTAACCTGCAGGGATCCATTGTTATTCACCGGGATATTACGGAGAATATCGCCGCTGAAAAGGAGACCAGGCGCCTGCAGAACCTGTTGGGAAACATTGTAGATTCCATGCCCTCCATCCTGGTCGGTATAGATGACGCCGGGCGGGTTACCCAATGGAATCGACGGGCCGAGGAGGAGACCGGGATCAAAGCCGCAGCGGCCGCGGGCCGCAAAATCGGAGATGTATTTCCCCGGCTGGCGGATGAAATTGAGAACATCCGGTTGGCCATGCGCGAGCGCCGCCCCCAGCATGATGCCAAAAAGCCTTATCGGGACGGTACGGAAACACGCTATGAAGATGTTACGGTTTATCCTTTGACGTCCAATGGTGTTCAGGGGGCCGTTATCCGGGTGGACGACGTAACCGAAAGAGTTCGGCTGGAAGAGATGATGATCCAATCGGAAAAGATGATGTCCGTGGGCGGTCTGGCGGCCGGAATGGCGCATGAAATCAACAACCCCCTGGCCGGCATCATGCAAAACACCCAGATAGCCAGAAACCGGCTTTCCGGTGCTTCACCGGCCGATGAGCGGGTGGCCGCCGAGTGCGGTACCACCCTTGAAGCGATAAAGGCGTTCCATGCTAAGCGTGGCCTGATCAGCATCTTGGAAGCTGCGCTGGAATCGGGTTCGCGCGCAGCCAAGATCGTGAACAATATGCTCAGTTTCAGCCGAACGGGGGATGCTTCTCTCACCCGGCAGAACCTGGCCGACCTGCTGGATGCAACCATCGAGCTGGCCCAGAGCGATTATGATTTAAAACGGAAACACGATTTTCGCAAGATTGAGATCATCCGCGACTATGCTACCGATACGCCTCAGGTCCTGTGTGCCGGCAGTAAGATCCAACAGGTCTTCCTCAATATTCTCAAAAACGGGGCAGAGGCGATGACGGCCTGGGATGAACGACCGGCCCCGCCTTGTTTCCAGCTGCTGGTCAAACCGGAGGATGCCATGGTCCGGGTTGAAATCCAGGACAACGGGCCGGGAATGGACGCGAAGGTGCGCAAGCGGGTTTTCGAACCTTTCTACACCACGAAAAGCGGCGAGGGCGGCACCGGGCTCGGCCTTTCGGTCAGCTATTTCATCATCACGGATAACCACCACGGATCCATGACGGTCGATTCCGAACCGGGTAAGGGTGCCCGCTTCATTATCCGTCTGCCCGTCGGTTAAGCCATCGTAGCCGCACCAGCCGGCCCCCTGTTAACGTTTGATTTAAAAAGGAGTGACGCAGTGCTTGCCCGGGATATCATGGATCGCCAGTTCCATACGTTGCATCCCGACATGACCATCCAGGCAGCCGTGCAGGCCTTTCGAGAAGCAACCCGCCAGGAAGGCAAGAAAGTATTCGGCATGATGGTGACGGATGACCACGGCCATCTGGTGGGCATGCTCTCCATGTACGATATCCTCATCTATATTCAGCCCAAGCACGCTGCCATCTGGGGTGAAATGGAAGAATTGGATCCCGACCGCCTCTTTCAGGAGCAGCTGCGGCGTGTATGGTCAGTCAAGGTTGATGACATTATGACGGCCGAGGTGGTGACGATCCATCCGGACGCCCATCTGCTGGTCATTGCCGATATCATGATAAAAAAACATATACGCCGGCTGCCGGTGGTTGCGGATCGGCAGGTTGCCGGCATCGTCTACGTGTCGGACGTGTTTCACCAGATGCTGCATACATTCTAATCTTCTGACAGGGTGAACAGATGCCAAAGTTTCAGCCCCGGAGAGTCTTGACCGGCATCCAGGTCCGGGAGGCCATGCGCCGCCAGGTGGTGGCGCTGGAAAAGGGTATTGCCGCTCGCGATTCCGTCCGTCACCTGATCAAATACAAAATCAATGCCCTGTTGGTCACCGACTCCGGCGTGCCCTGCGGTGTCGTTTCCAAGACGGATCTGCTGGCCCTCATGTATGCGGGTCTGCACCCGCAAACCCCTTTGGGGGACATGATGACGGGCCCACCCGTGGCTTGCTTTCCGGATGATTTGCTCGATGACGGCCTTGAAATGATGCAAAGTTGCGGGATCCACCAACTTTTTGTGATTGGCGCCAGCCGGGAGCAGGTCGTTGGCGTGCTCTCCTATGCCGATATTGTGGGGCTGCTTTATCGGTATTGCCATGCCTGCCGGCAAAGCACTCGCGGCCGTTCGCCGGCGGACGCTCTTCACCTGCCACCGGAGTTAACCGTGCAAGACGTGATGAGCACGGACGTCCAGTTTGCCTATGAAGCCGACCCACTTTACACGGTCATTGAAACCCTGACTGCGAAAAGTCTGGGGGCGATTCTAATCTACGCTGCGGATGGTCGGGCAGTGGGGGTCGTCTCAAAGACAGATCTTATCCAGGCCTGGTTTCATGGTGTCCGGCCGGACGCACCCGCCGCCGATGTGATGAGTACGCCGGTACAACATTGCCGCCAAAACGCAAAACTGATTGAGGCTTTGCAGCTGATGCTGTTGCAGGATGTCCAGCGCTTGTTTGTAAGCGCCGGCACAGCGGATCAAATCTCCGGGGTGCTTTCGCTTTCCGACGCGGCCCGATTCCGATCCGGCTCTTGCCGGGCCTGCGCGGCCGGCCGCCTTTTGACTTAGCCGCTCCCTTGCGGCCCAGCGCCTCTATTGTTGGTGATCGGAAGGTGTGATTCAGGTGAGTGCCCGCTGCCTTTGGGCCGGTATCTTCAAAAGGATATAGAAAGGCTGCTTCCCGATGGGGAAACAGCCTTTATCTATTCGTGCCAACAGCTTATGTATCAGTCAACCTTCAGCACCAGGGCGCCGCCGGTATCACCAGCCGCGCAACCGGCAAACAGCAAGTAGCCGCCGCCGGCCATGACAGTTTCCTCGATGCCTTCAATGATGGCCCGTCCCGCCGTGGGGGCCTGGGGATGGCCATATATCAGAGAGCTGCCGTAATTGTTGAACCCGTTTACATCGATGCCCAATTGGTCAGCCATGTAAATATCGTTGGCGGCGAACGGGTTGTGGGTTTTGATTACCTTGACATCACCGATGCCGATACCAGCATTTTCCAGGGCCATTTGAGCTGCCGGTACGACGGCCATGGCCATGAAACCCTTCTTTGCACGGGCATATCCATACGATACGACCTGGATTTCCGTCCCGGGATCTGCACTGAGTTCCTTGGCTTTTTCCCGGGTGGTCACCGCGATGCCGCAGTGGCCGTCGGCCGGGTGGGTCTGGGCGCCGAAGGTGTGGACGCCATCGGGCAATACCGGCCGCAGTCCGGCCAGGCCCTCTGCAGTGGTGGGCATAATGCCTTCATCGGCTTCGACTGTTATGGTTTTTTTTCTGGACACCTGGATTTCAACCGGGAACATATAGCGCTTCTGGAAGGCCCGGTCGTCGGCCAGGGCGTCTTCGTACTGCTGGTAACGCCGCAGAGCAACGGCATCGCATTGTTCCCGGGTGACGCCGACTTCCTGGGAGACATTTTCGGCTGTTTGAATCATGGCGCCCTTGGCCCACGGATCACGGTTGAAGTTGTCCATCATCCAGTTTTCAGCAAGCACTTCACCTCCGGGACCGCCCGGATTGGGCCAGATGGTATGCGGGCCATTGGAGGCCCGGTCCCCCATCAGGCAGTAGGTGTTTTCGTATAGACCGTTATCAATCCCGGCGGCGGCCTGGAACACACAGGTGGTCGACGTAGAGCAGGCCTGTGTAATCAGCATGCCGGGGCTGTTCTCGGCTCCAATCAAAGCGGCTGCCCAGGGGCTGCCATAGAACCACTGGGGCTGGCCGATGGTCATTCCCAGGAATACATAGTCGATGTTCAGCGGTTCCCAGTTCTTCTGGGTAAACCACCGCTTGCTCGTGGCCGCAGCCAGTTTGATGGCATGCGCCGAGGCCATGGAGCCCTGCCAACGGGCAAATGGAGAGCTGTAATAGCCACCGTAGGGGATAAACGCTTTCGTCAACATAACCTTGTACCTCCGCTTCTAATTTATCGTTGAACTACATGCTGATCATCAGGCATATTTTTCTCTCAGAATCCGATGCAGAATTTTGCCGGTCGCCGTTCTGGGCATGGCTGCGGACTCAATGAAGATAATATCCTTGGGGCGTTTATAACCGGCCATCTTGTCTTTGCAGTAGATGCGCATGCTATCCTCATCCAGGTCGGTTCCCGGTTTTTTAATGACCACTGCCGCCACCCGTTCACCCCACTTGTCGTCCGGCAGGCCGATCACGGCTGCGTCGAAGACATCCGGGTGACCGCCGACGACCTCTTCAACTTCGCTGGGATATACATTTTCGCCGCCGGTAATAATCATATTGTCTTTGCGATCGACGATTTCAAAGAAACCGTCCGCATCTTTACGAGCCATATCACCGGCCGAGAACCAGCCATCGACAAAGGACTCGGCTGTTTTGTCGGGCAGTTTGTAATACTCATCAAAGAGCATGGGCCCCCTGGAATAGAGTTCACCAACTTCACCGTCCGGGACTTCATTACCATTTTCATCCAGGACTTTGACAAATTCGGTACCGAGCGTTTCAAATCCGATCGAGCCCAGTTTTTTCATCTGGTATTCCGGTTTCAGGACGGTCACAATGCCGGCCTCGGTGCTGCCGTAACCTTCGTACAGCTCAACACCCTTGAAGTACCCCATGATGCACTCTTTCATGCTCTTTCGGACCGGAGCTGAAGAGCACAGCAGCTTCCGGATGGAACTCACATCGCGTTTAAGGGCGTCTTCCGGCGCATTCAAAATCAAGTTGTAGTGCGTCGGTATCAGCGAGATGAACGTGACCTTTTCTCGCTCTACTATTTCCAGGATTTCCTCCGGCCGGAAGGACTGGGCCGGATGGACATACACGCTCGCGCCAATGTAGAGGAAAATAAAGGTGAAAAACGTTGAATTGATGTGGCACAAAGGCATGACGTTCATGCAGAAATCGTGTTCATTGAACCCGAAGTCCACGGCATTGATCAGATAGAAGGCAATATGCGAGGCATGGGAGCGAATCACGCCTTTGGGTTTACCGGTCGTACCGGATGTGTAGATCAGGATCCAGGTGTCCTCCGGTGCCACCGCAATCTCGGGTTCGGCCGCTGACCCGCCGTCGATCAGGGTTTCATAGGGGCGATATCCCTCCCGTTGGGCGCCGACTATAAAGTAATTGGCGGCAGCGATGTTGACCAGCTCATTTTTAACCCGATCTACCTCGGCGGCAAACTCATCGTGTACGACGAACGCCTTGGCATCCGAGTTGTTGGTGATATAGGAGATCTCCGGACCGACCAGGCGGAAATTGATGGGCACGATGACCAGGCCGGTTTTGGCGGTGGCCAGGTAAAGCTCGATAATTTCGATACTGTTTTCCATGAGCACCGCTACCCGGTCACCCTTGGAGAGCCCGAGGCCAAGCAGGTTGTTGGCCAGCCGGTTTACACGTTCATTCGTCTGCGGATAGGTAAAACTACGCGATCTGTCGGTGAGGGCAACTGTGGTGGGGAATTTTTTGGCGTTGACTTTCAGGTTCTGGCCCAGGTTCATCCAGCAGGTCATAAGACCCCCCTTTCTCCTCCAGTGGTTTCAGACTTCAGACTGCCGGCGGCCGCGTATCGCCGCCGGCAGGTTACACATCTGCCTACAGGCTTATCCGGGCATCTACCACGCATGCGCTGTCTTCGAAAGCCAGGGTGGGGTTGAGATCGAGTTCCTGGATTTGCGGCAGATCGGCCAGTAGCTGTGAGAGACGCAGCAGGACTTCCTGCAGCCCGGCCCGATCGACGCCTTTTTGACCGCGCACGCCTTCGAGCAGCGGCGCCAGCCGGATTTCAGAGAGCATATCTTCTGCTTCCGCGGAGGTCAGCGGCGCCAGATTGAAGACCACATCCTTGAGCACTTCCACATAGATGCCGCCCACGCCGAACATAATCAGATGGCCCAAGCCCTCTTCGGCCTTGGCCCCCATGATCACCTCGGTGCCGCCCGGTGTGAATTTCTGTACCAAAAATTTCAGGTCGTCGGCCGGGAATTTGGCCTGCATCTGCGATACTGCCTCTCGGACGGCAGCAGCATCGGCCAGGTTGACGGCTACACCGCCCATATCGCTTTTGTGAATGACACTCTCCGAGTCCGCCTTTACGACCACAGGGAAACCGATGTCGCCGGCAGCCTCTGCCGCCTCTTCCGCTGTGCCCACGACCGCCCATCCGGCGGTCGGGATTTTATAAGCATCCAGGATGCCGTAAACATCGTCAGCCGTAAGCATCTTGCGGCGCGATGCCACCGCCTTTTGCATGATTGCAGCGGCTCCCGCCTTGTCTACGTCCATGAAAGTTTTTACATCGCCGGCCTCTTTCTCCAGAATGCGACCGTAACGGACCATGGCGGACAGGGCCCGGGCAGCGACACCCGGCAGACTAAAACAGGGAACACCGCCGTCCTGGAGTATCTTGACGGTTTCGGTCCACTGGCGGCGGTCGGTTATCAGGTTGCAGACGATGGGTTTGATGCGCTGCTGGTTGACGGCGACAATTTCCTTGGCGATGCTATCGGTGTCTACGAAAAAGGGAGTCACGAAGTTGATATAGAGACAATCATAGTTGTCATCCGCCATCATGGAGTCCATGCAGGCACGATAATGGGCGGCATTCCCGGTGGCCAGTACATCAACCGGATTATTGACGGAAGCCTCCGGGTAGAGGTTCTCTTTGAGGAAGGCCGCGGTCTTTTCCGAAAGGGGGGGCAGGGTCAACCCGTCACCGACCATGACGTCGGTAGCAATGACCGCCGGTCCGCCGGTGTTGGTGATCACACCGACCCGGTTGCCCTTGGGGATTGGCTGGGTGGCAAAGGCAGCGGCCGCCTGGATCAATTCACCCTCATCCCGGAAAGACAGGATGCCGGCTTTTTTGAAAATCAGGTCCGTGGCCAGGTCCTCTTTGGCCAGGCCGCCCGTATGGGAGGCTGCGGCCTTGGCACCTTCAGCGGTGCGGCCGGCTTTCATGGCCAGGACGGGCTTCTTGGCGGCCACTTCACGCGCCACTGTCATGAAGGTTTCGGGATCGCGCAGACCTTCCACGTAAGTCACAATCACGCGGGTGCCCTCGTCTTCGCCGAGGTAGCGGATAATTTCCGGGATGGTGACATCGCAGGCATTCCCATTGGAGGCGTAGATGCGGGTTCCAATGCCCATCTCTGAAAACCCCTGGTGAATGACCTCGGCCACCCCGCCGCTCAGGGCTACGATCGAAATATAGCCCACATCGGGCTGGGTGAACGTAAAGTTGCAGTAAGCGCGGATGTCCGGATCGGAATTGATGATCCCCTGGCAATTGGGGCCAAAAATGCGGATACCGTATTTTTTGGCCCGGGCCAGGAAGTCTTTTTCAATGGCTTCGCCCTCGGGACCGGTTTCCGAAAAACCGCCCGAGTTAATAATGATGTTCTTCACCTTTTTGATACCGCAGTCTTCAACTGCCTGGGGGACGAACTTGGCCGGTATCACCATGTGAACCACATCGACACCATCGGGAACATCCATGATGGATTTATAGGCCTTGATGCCGCGGACTTCATCTGCCTTCGGGTTGATAGGATAGATGGGGCCCTTGAACTCAAAATCTACAAGATTGCGGATAACCCGGTTCCCGATCGAGAACTCTTTGGTGGAGGCGCCGATTACCGCCACGGATTTTGGTCGAAATAAGGACTCTAACATAGTTTTCTCCTTATCGGTTTTCTTCCAGTTGTTCGATAAACGCCTCAACGTTGGTCTTTGTCTGTTCATCTGAGATGAGGCGCAGGTCATTCAGGTCGCCATTGATGGTCAGGCTGGGGATACCGGTCAGTTTCTCCATGCGCTGGGGCAGACCGTAGCGGCAGTTGGAGTTGTTTGGGCAGGTCATGGCATCGTGGTAGACGATACCGTCTACTTTGAAAAAATCGAGCATCTTACTGATGTATTCCTCTTTGTAGTGGTCGCCCCGTACGATGAACAACTCAGTATAAGCCCGGGCCATACTGGTGAAAGGGTCATCCGGGTCGAGAGCCGAAAAAATCCAGCTGTTGCAGTACGTGGATGCCAGTACGGAGGTATGCAATCCCGCAAACAGCTTGGCATGGCTGCTCAGGCGTCCCCAGACCGGCATCCCGTCCCAGTAGATGCGCAAGCGTTCATTGTCGATGGCGCCCTCACCGGCGGCAATGCGGTCTTCCAGTTCCTTAAGAAGGGCGCGATAGCACTCGTTGGCCTTTTCGGTACCCCGGCCGACCACGGCCGCACCCATGAGGGTTGTACCATCGAAAAAAGTCAGGGGCGAAGGTTTGGCTGCCGCGCAGTCCAGTACCTTTTTCCACAGCTCAGAACACTCCCGGGAGGTGGCCACGGTTTCTTTGAACCGGTCCATATCGAATTTGGTACCGGCTACTTCTTCCAAGCCGGGAACCAGGCTTTCCATCTGCTTCTTTATGGAGAGCAGGTAGTCATCGGTCACTTCTTCCACACCTACATAAGAGTGCACACCCAGGACGGGCACATTGTATTCCTTGCCGTAGAACTTGAACCAGTCCTGCACGTCCCGGCATTGATTGGTGTTGAAGACCAGAACGTCAGGCTTTGGGGGGCCCTCGATGCCTTTAAAAATGTTGGCCAGGGGTGATACGCCTTCCAGGTAGGCGCCGACGTCAGCGGTGAGGTAGGAACAGATATTCGGGGAGTACCCGATGGCGTTGGCCTTGGGGATCAGGTCCGTGGCCATACGCGACGAGCCCAGCATGGCACTATGGGTTTCGGGAAAATAGACCAGGAACCCCATTGCCCGCAGTATTTCCGCGGGGCCCACGCTGGTGCACCAGGCGATTTTCTTTTCACCGGATTTGGCCGCCCCGTCTAGTTCGTAGTAATAGTCAGCCATGAATTTTCCCAGAACTTTGGACGATTCAAGCCTTTTGAGTTTTATTTTCTTTTCGTCTGCCATGTTTATTCTCCTGTTCGTATGTGACCGCCGACGGGCTATAGTTCAGCGGCATACAATGCGGCACCGATGGCGCCGGTAAGCTGTGGAAATTCCGGCACAAAAATAGGCTTCCCGGTCTTTTCCTTTACCATTTCGACGATATACCGGTTGTGGGCGACAACCCCGCCGGTCATCACTATCTTTTCAGTCAAAGCATCCATTTCCAGAACTCGCTTCGTAACCGAATAGAACAACCCCTTGATGATGTCCTCTACTTTTTTCCCGGCCCGGATCTTCTCCAGTACCTCCGTGGCGGAAAACACCGTGCAGAAACTGCCCAGTTCCACCATATTTTTGGACCGGACAGCGAGGGCATTCATCTCCTCGAGCGGAATATCGAGCCGGGGAGACATTTCTTCCAAAAATGCGCCGGTTCCGGCGGCACACTTGCGATTCATTTTAAAAGACAAGCGCCGCCCGTCCGGATCGAGTTTAATGATCTTGTTGTCCTGGCCGCCAATGTCGATGATGGTCAGGGCTTCCGGAAAATAATAATGACACCCACGGCCGTGGCAACTGATCTCAGTCCGGTTAAAATCCGCAACACTGACATTCTTACGGCCATAACCGGTCGAAGTTGCGCGCACGATATCGCCATAGGAAACGCCGGCCATCTCGAGTGAGGCTTCCAGGCAGTTGTTGGAGGCAATCGTGAAATCGGTCCCGGATTTTACGACACAGTGGCCGATCAGGTTCTTGTCCTCATCGAGGACAGCTGTTTTGGTCCGGGAGGCACCAACATCGATGCCGACATACACTGCGGGTCTGGTTGTCATACGGATACTCTTTCGGCTGTTAATCGGTTCGCCAATATAGCGGTCCCTTTCCGGATGCCTAAGGCCAGAGCCGGAAACAGGCGCCGTATGTCTATGCTACTTGTTGTGTTCGATGGCAGATTCCAGGCCTTTAACAAGTGACTTCAAAGAGTTATTATAGGGCGTCTCGATGCCGGCCTGCACACCGTATTCAACAAATTTACCGTTGATAAAATCGATTTCCGTGCGCCGCTTGTTCTCAATATCCATGAGCATTGAGGGCTTGTGATTGCCGGCATTGCTCATGTATTCGATGGCATGCGGGTAAAAATCCCACCCCAGGTCGATTTCGTTGGCCCGGGCGACTTTGACACATTCTTTTATCAGGGCGTCCACGATGCCGAAGACAATGGGGTCGGTCATGGCCTGCGCCATGGTCAAACCGGTTACCGCACAGACCGGGTTCATGCAGGCATTCAGGATACCCTTGCGCCATACCATGGAGATAATCTGGTCGGTATGCTCCGTCCCCAGTCCACATTTCGTCAGTACGCCGGCGATGGCCTGGGCGGCCGGGGCCGATTCAGGGTCCATCTCCTGGATAAAATGCGGTGGGTGGTGAAACGGCATCATGACGTGGGCCGGTCCCGCCAGGCCGCAGCCGTAGTTGACCACTGCGCGCATAACCGTTTTTTTACCCAGAACCTTGGCCAGTTCGAGTTCCGTGTCGATGCCGTTTTGCCAACTGATGATGTAAGTGTCTTCATCGCAGAACGATTCCAGGGCCGAAGCGATCAGCGGCAGAGCGTTGGCTTTTACGGTGATGAAAATGACATCCGGTTTGTGCTCGGCCAGTTCATCTACGCTCAGGCAGGTGCGGGTGACGCTCTGCTGTAGACTTTCAGACCCTTCAATTTTAATGCCCGGATCAATGGCCGGTGCCAGCAGGTCGGGGACCACGTCGCAAAGGCTTACCTCATAGCCGCCTTTGGCCAGAAAGGCGGCTACAATGCACCCTACAGGGCCGGCCCCGACAATCGCAAAGGATTTGGGGTTAAAATCAGATTTGTCTTTCATGGTATCTCCCTTTCATTAAAAGGTAGAAGTGCCATTATTCTTTGGGGCGTTCGTCTATTATGCGCTTGGCCTTACCTTCACTGCGTTCGATCAGCTTGGGTTCCATCAACTGGATGGCCGCACTGAAACCGAGCAGGCCCTTTATCCGGTTGCCGATTTTCTTTTCAACTTCGGCACATTTCTCCGGGCCGGCATTGTAAACTTCGCGCTTGGCTTCCACCCTCACCGTGAGGTGGTCGAGATACCCTTTTTTACGGACCACCAGGACATACTGGGGTTCAACTTCTTCAATTTCCAGAAGAACCGACTCAACCTGGGAAGGAAAGACGTTAACACCGCTGATGATCAACATATCGTCCGTTCGACCGGAGAGTTTGTCCATTTTTAAAAGAGTGCGGCCGCAGGCGCATTCTTCTCTTCTCAGGCGGGTGATATCCTTGGTGCGATAACGGATCATCGGCATGGCCCGGCGCTGGAGCGATGTAAAGATGAGTTCGCCTTTTTCTCCCAGGGGCAGGGGTTCAAAAGTCTCCGGATCAACCACTTCAGCAAGGAAGTGGTCTTCGTTGATATGCAAGCCATCCTGGGCCTCACAGTCGAAAGATACGCCCGGCCCGCTGAGCTCAGTTAACCCGAAGGCTTCGTGGGCCTTGATGCCCATGCGCTCTTCAATCTCTTTGCGCATTCCAGTTGTCCAGGGCTCTGCTCCAAAGATACCTACGCGAACCGGTAGTTTCCGGATATCAACACCCATATCTTCGGCTGCCTCGGCGATGGTGAGCGCGTAAGATGGGGTGCACAACAGGACCGTTGACTCGAAATCCTGCATTAAAACGATCTGGCGTTCGGTCATCCCGGCGCTGGTCGGGACAACGGTTGCACTGATCCGGCAGGCGCCCTGATGAAATCCGAGCCCACCGGTAAAAAGACCGTGCCCATAGGCATTCTGCACAATGTCCTCCGAGGTTACGCCGGCAGCCGTGAAATTGCGGGCCATACATTCAGTCCACTGATCCAGGTCCGCCTGGGTATAGGGGCCGGTGATCGGCTTACCGGTGGTGCCTGATGAGGCATGCACCCGGACAACATCCTTTAAATCGACAGCGCACAACCCAAAAGGGTAATTATCGCGCAGGTCGTCTTTTACCGTAACCGGAAATTTGGATATATCATCCAGGCTATTTATGTCACCGGCGGTGAGGCCGGCTTCCTTGAACTTATCTTTATAAAAAGGCACACGTTCTTCCACCCAGGCAATCGTTTCTTTGAGTTTTTCAAGCTGCAGCTTCTGCATTTCTTCTACCGGCATACACTCAAATTCTTTATCCCAGGGCATGTTCTCCTCCTTGTATGGCCCGGTTCCTGCTAGGCGAACCGGCGGCCGTCATGAATGAACGGTTGGTGTTAACTCCTTGTGTTTTTTTTAAGGGCCTGACGAATAGTGGCTGCGCCGCTATTATCCGGCTGCTGCTGCGGCCCCCAGGGCAAACGCTTTTAAGTTCGTTTCCACAAACGCCTGTTTCGTTTTGGTGCGGATGGTCTCTTCCACCTTGGTGGCATCAATGGGAACTTTGCCGGTCTTGACCAGGGCTCCCAGCAATACCATGTTGACGGCCAGTATATTGCCGGCTTCGGTGGCCAGTTTAGCGGCATCTATGGTAATCAGCTTTGCGCAACTGGCTTCCAGTTTGGCTGTAATTGTATCCAGGTCGGGATATTCGCCCATCCCGATGGAAACCGTAAAGGGCGGCACCGGAGTCGTGTTGGTGATAACGACTGTATCCCGATTGCATTTGTTCAAAGCCCGCAGTGTTTCCAGAGGTTCAAAGCCTACCAGGACGTCGGCTTCGCCGTCGGAAATGATTGTACTTTTGGCATCGCCGAACACAATCGCGGATTCGACCACACCGCCGCGCTGGGCCATGCCGTGTATTTCGCTCATGTGCATTGGGACATTATTGGCCAGGGCCGCTTCGCCCAGTACTTTTGAGGCCAGCAAATTGCCCTGGCCGCCAACCGCCACTATGATCAATCTCGTTGTATCCATATGACTACCCCTGCAATTGGTGTTAAATATCTGATGACACTATTTTTGACTGTTTACCCGCGTTTGCGCGCACCCTTAACCGGTCTTTTTCAAAGGCGTAATGGCATTTTCCGGGCAGATCTGGGCACAGACCGCGCAACCCACACACTGGGTGGGATTGATCTTGACGGCCCCTTCTTCAATATAAAAAGCCGGGCAGGCAATTTCGTTGATGCAATCCCGGTGGTTTTTACATTTGCTCGTAACGGTAAATGCCCGCGGCTTCAGCTGTTTCAGACTCTTGGCGTACAGGGTGCACGGTTCCTGGGAAATGATGACCGACACACCTTCGTAGGCCAGGGCCTCTTTGATGGCGCCAATACTCTTTTTAACTTTATAGGGCTTGATGATGGTGACATGTTCCACGCCGAGGGCCCGGACAATGGCCTCGATGGAGATGCGGCCGTAGCCGGACAGGTTCATGGCTTCCATATCCACCCCGGGGTTGGGCTGATGCCCGGTCATGGCTGTGATGGCGTTGTCCAGAATCACCAGGGTAAAATTGTGGTTATTGAAAACGGCGTCCGCCAGGCCGGTCATCCCGGAATGGAAAAATGTTGAATCACCGATAAAGCTGATCACCTTTTTGTCCGTTACTTTTGAAAACCCGCAGGCCGTGCTCACCGAGGAACCCATGCAGATAAGAAAATCACCCATCTTCAGGGGCGGCAGGAAGCCCAGGGTATAGCAGCCGATGTCGGTCGGATAGATGGTCTCCATGCCTTCGGCCGCTTTCTTGATCTCGTAGAAGGTGGCCCGATGAGAACAGCCGGCACACAGCGTCGGGGGGCGCATGGGTAGCGGCGGAACATCCGACAGATCAATTTTAGAATCGGCTTTAACTTCTAACCCGAAATACTTGGCGACGCAATCGCGGACCATGGCGGGGTTATATTCATATAGCCTGGAAAGGAGGTCTTCCGCCTTGCCGTTGATCGGCATGGTGAATCCGTGTTGCTGGGCGATGGAGCGGATGGATTCTTCCATCACCGGCTCGCCTTCTTCCACGATCAGCACCTTCTCACAATCTTTCAGGAAATCGGCAATCATGCCGGCCGGCATGGGATTGGAGAACCCGATGCGCAGCACTTTGATTTTTCCGGCTGCATCCAGATCCTCCACAGCATCATTCACGTATCCGTAACTGACCCCGTTGCAGACGATCCCCCACTTGCCGCTGCCCGAAACAAAGTTGTATTCCGAAGTTTCCGTAATCTCGGCGGCCTGGGCCTGCTTTTCCAGCAGCTTGACGTGCAGGTTTCGCGAAACGGCCGGAACCGTGACATGGTTCATTGGATCTTTTTGAAAGTCGCCCTTGACCACCCGCGGTTGCATGTCACTGAACGTTACCGGTGCGTTGGAGTGGTTGATCCGGGTCGTGGTCCGGAAAATGACCGGGACTTGCAGCTTTTCAGAAAGGTCGAGCGCGTAGACGATCAGGTCCTTGGCTTCGGCCACGGAAGAGGGCTCCAGGACCGGCAGACCGGACAACTTGCCGTAATAACGGTTGTCCTGTTCGTTTTGACTGGAGAACATGAACGGGTCGTCCGCCGTTAAAACCACCAGGCCGGCTTTGACGCCCACGTAGGCTAAGGTCATCAGTGGGTCGGCCGCTACATTCAAGCCCACGTGCTTCATCATACACATGGTGCGTACGCCGGCGTTGGCCGTTGCGGCGGCAACTTCGAGGGCTACCTTTTCGTTCGGGCTGTATTCGAAGAAAAGATCGGATTCCTGGGAGATCTGAAAGTACTGTAGAGAGATCTCGGAAGAGGGGGTACCGGGATACGTGGTGGCGGCCCCAATGCCGGCCTCGATACCGCCCCGGGCAATGGCTTCATTGCCCAGCAGCAGGTATTTTTTTCCGGGTGTGTCTGAAAGTAATTTGTGCATACACTGTACCTCGCTTAATTGCTTTACGGGATCAGAATCGGGCGCTGGAGGATCTCACGGCTGTGGACTTTGGCGAACACATCGTTGATCTCGTCCAGCGCAAAGGTTTTTACGAACGGGCCGAGCTTGACTTTCCCTGAGAGCACCAGGTCCAGCGTCGGCTTGTAGTACTCGGGTATACAGCCCCAATTTCCGCGGGCGGTGGCGTGGAACGCCATGAGGTTGCTCAACCGGATATCCAAGGTGTCCATCGTGAAACCCACCACGGCCAGGGCGGCGCCAAACGTCAGCAGTCCAAACGCCGTCTTCTGCCCGGCGGCGGTACCGGAGGTTTCAAAAATTTTCCATTCCGTTCGCCGGCGGCCTTGTTCTTTGACAAATCCGGAGACCGCTTTACGCAGGTCTTTGAAGGAATATTCGCCGACGTTGAACACCGCATCCACATAGGGTTTGATAGCTTCAAGTTTTTGAGAATCGATATCGATGGCAATCACACAGGCCCCGAAACTTTTCGCGATCTGGGCCCCGAAACCACCGACCCCGCCCACGCCTATAAAGATGGCCGTGTCGTCCGCATCCAGGCCGGATTCGGCGATGGCCTGGTAGGGTGTGGTGACCGCATCGGCTATGACGGATAGCTCGGCCAGGGAAAGTCCCGGCGCTCCCTGCGGGGTGTAATTTTCATCCACCGGCACCTCGCAGAGCTGGGCGGCCGGTACGACAATATGGCTCGCGAACCCGCCCTGGATGTCGTTGCCGGGCATTTTTTGGGTAGGGCAGATATTGCCCTTGCCGCGCACGCACACATCACAACCGCCGCAGGGCATTACCGCCGGTACGATGACGGCTTTTTTATCCCAGTTTTCCGCGCCCGCTCCGACAGCTTCTACAATGCCGCTAATCTCATGGCCCAGGGTCAACGGCAGTGGGGATTTCGTTCTGACACCGCCATAGTAGAACCCCAGATCCGTGTGGCAGACGCCGCAGCCGACGACCTTCAGCAGAACTTCCCCTTCTCCGGGAGATGGCATCGGAGACTCGACCCGTTCCAGGGGTTTCTTTATATCAACCATTTGCCAGGATATCATGGTCATCTTCGTCACTCCTTTTGTTTCCATTCGGATTACCGGTGACGGTGGCATCTCTGGTCACCGTCCTATCCGGGTGTCAGGTTATAACCTGTGTGTAAATCCTATCAATTGCCTTTGAATTCGGGTCTTTTGCGACCGGCTGACGAGAGGCCTTCCAGGGCGTCGGCGGTGGCAAATATCTCTGCTAAGCGTCCCAGTTCGGTCTCGACGCCGTCCGCGATGGACTGATCGGCCTGGGCATCTATGATCTCATTGGCCATTTTAAGCGCCAAAGGTGCCTTGAAGCCGACCACCTTGGCGGTTTTGGCAGCCAGGGCCTCGTCGGTGCCCGCCGGCGCCTGGCCGCCGAGTAGCTGGTCGATATTCCCTGCTTCACACAGGGCGGCGTAACCGCTGTAGGGTGTCGGGATATCGCGCGGCTGGTATTTGTCTGAGGTACCCTGGCGTACCAGTTCGGCAATTGCGGATTCAATTTCTGCGGGCGGCACCAAACGGGTGATAATGCCCAGTGTCTGGGCATCCGTTGCTTTTATGGGGGCCCCGGTAAATGTGTAGTACTTGGCCAGGGCCGGGGAGGTGTGCTTGGCAAACCGCAGCATGCCGCCCAGTCCCGGGAAGATGCCGATGCCGGTTTCCGGGAACGCCATGGAGCCCGCCGGCGTGGCCACGATGGCCTGGCACGCCAGGGCCAGTTCGCTGCCGCCGCCCAGCGACAGGCCGTCGAGCAGGCAGATCGTCAGTTTGGCGCTGTTTTCGATTTTCAAGAGGGTTTCATGGCCGGCCCGGGTGAAATCAACAATATCCTGGATCTTGTCCGCTTTGATGTTCTTAACGAAATAGCGGATATCCGCACCGGCGACAAAGGCTTTACCAGCGCCCTGGATGACGATTGCTTTGACCGCCGGATCCTGTTCCGCTGCGGAGAACTTCTCTTCCAGTTGGGCGAAGACGCCTTCGTTCAATGCGTTCATTGCTTCCGGCCGGTTGATGGTCAGCCAGGCCGTATCGCCCTTGACATCGAGATCCACCAGTTTGAATTCAAATGGTTTACCGGCGGCCTTTTGTTTTTCAAGGACCTGCGGCATCTTGAAATCCGGGTACTTCTCGCAGATGGCGGCGACGCAGGCATAGGTCTTGTCGATGCCGATTTTGTTCATGATCTCAAACGGGCCCTGGATCCAGCGCAGTCCGATCTTGGCCCCCCGGTCCGTGTCTTCAATGGTGGCGACCTCCTCGTCGACGAGGGCGGCGGAAACACCGAGACAGACGCCGTAGAAACGATCCATCAGAGCCTCCATCTTGGATTCGTCTATGTCTCCGTCCAGGTTCCAATTTTCACCCTTTGCCACCTGATCGGCCAGGGTTTTACTGGGGGCGTAAAAAGGCCCCAGTTCCTCGCCGAGCGTGGTCGCCGCATGCAGGGCAATGGGAACGCCGGTGACATTCATCAGGACAAACGCGCCCATGCCGATCTTGAAGGCTCGTTTGCTGGCCTCCTCGATGGTGGGTATGTTGGCCAGCCCCTCCTCGAGCATCCGGGTAGCCTCGTTGAGAAAGGGTACAAAGAACCGGTTTACCGCGAAACCCGGGGCATCCTTGACCAGAATGGAGGTCTTGCCGTGCAGCTTGGCGGCCAACAGTGATTTTTCCAGGGTTTCCTGGCTGGTGCCTTCGTGCGGTATGACTTCCAGTAGCCGGTTTTTTGCAGGATGGAAGAAATAGTGATACCCTACGAAACGATCGGGACGGTTGGTCAGCTTGGCAAAATCGCGGACGAAAAAGCTGGAAGTGTTAGTGGCGAGAATTGTTTTCGCGTCACAAAGGGCATCCAGCTTTGTAAATAGATCGGATTTAACCTGCTTGTCTTCGAAAACCGCCTCGATGACCAGGTCTGCATCGGCAACGGCGTTGAAATCGGTGGTCGCAGTGACACGGGAGACAATTTCGTCGACTTTTTCCGGGGTAAAGATCCTGCGCTCCACGGCCTCACCCAGGAGTGTTTTAATGGTATCCAGTCCGCGCTGCACGAATTCGTCCTTGATATCGATCATGACGACATTGATGCCTTCCTGGGCTATTTTCTGGGCAATGCCGCTGCCCATATTGCCTGCACCGATTACACCGATTTTGTTAATCTGAGACATTCTTAAGACCTCCCCATGGTCGTTGGTTAACAGTTCTTCCACACAGGACGGCGTTTCTCTTCGAAACTGGCGATACCTTCCAGGGTATCGCCGGTTTTCATAAGCGTATTCAAAAACAGGTCATTGGCTCCCGCCATGGCATCTGCAAACGGCTTGCCGACATTTTGCTTCACGGCGCGCTTGTTCAGGCGAATGACCAGGGGGCTGCAGTGGCTGATTTCCTTGACCAGGCCGGCCAGGGCATTTTCGAAATCCGTTTCAGCGACGCAGTAAGCGGCCATCCCCATGTCTTTGGCCTCGGCGGCACTGTACCGTTTGCCGGTCGTGCAGATTTCAATGGCCCGGGCCGGACCCACCAGGGCCGGGAGCCGGACGGCCGCGTATGGCGGGAAAAAGCCCAGTTTGATTTCCGGCTGTCCGAACAGAGCCTTCTCAGAGGCCACCACGATATCGCAGGCAATGGCCAGTTCCATGCCGCCGCCCAGGCAAGCCCCGTGCACCCCGGCTATAACCGGCACTTCGAGTTGATCAAGCAACTCGAAAATCCGGCTGAAGGTGGCGATCATGTCATCCACCATTTCCGGCTTGTGGTCGGCGACTTCTACCCCGGCACACCAGCTGGGGCCCTCGCCCAGGAGCAGGACACATTTGAGACCCTGGTTGTCCAACAGGGCCGCCAGTTCCGTGTTGAGTTCATTCATCATGTCGATATTCAGCACGTTGTGTTTGGGCCGCGCCAGGGTGATGCGGGCCACGCCGTCGGCCGTTTCCACTTTCAAATGGTCAGGTGATGTCATTGGCAATACCTCATATGATAATGGTTTCCGGGTTGGTCAGGTTTTCTGGAAGACGTAGTTCAATTGCCCGTTGGAAAGCGTATTGACCACGGTTTTCATGGGCATGCCGATCTTGATGTCTTCCTGGGCCACCTCGTCGGCGATACGCCCGAAAACTCTGTAATCGCCGTAATCAAGCAGCGCGATGGAGTAGGGCAGGTCTTCTTCAAATCCAATCGGACCAAATTTTAACTGGCTGTAGGTGACCAATTTGCCGGTGCCGGCGACCTCGAACCACTCCAGGTCGCTGGATAGGCACCCGCAGCAGTCCCTGCGGGGCGGAAAGAAGGAAAGGTTGCAGGCCGGGCAGCGGGTTCCCATCACCTTGCTGTCTTCAAGGTGGTCTACGAAATCATTGACCCCGGTTGTCTGGGTAAAGCTGACTGTGCCGAATTTGCTGAATCTGATATCTTTGTCAGGTTTTTTGCCCATGGTTATCTCCCTAAAATAGTTACATTGCCGTAAAGACCGACGCCGCCGATATTGTGGACCAGCCCGATTTCCGGATTGGGGACCTGAATATCACCGGCTTCACCCCTCAGCTGCAGCACGACTGTCCGGATCTGGGATCCGCCGGTAGCACCGATGGGGTGGCCTTTGGAGAGCAGACCGCCGTCAACATTGACCGGGATCTTCCCTTCTTTGTAGGTCTCCTTGTTTTGAATCAGGTCACGGCCCTCTCCGGGCTTGGCGAAGCCGAGGTTTTCATAAGCCATCATCTCGGCGATTGTGAAACAGTCGTGCACTTCGGCCACATCGATATCCTGGGCGGTCACGCCAGCCATGGCGTAGGCCTGCTCAGCGGCCTGCTTGGCTACGGCCAGCCCGGTAAATAAGTCCCGGCCGGTTAGATTGACGCTGGCCGACGCCGCGCCGACGCCGCGGATCCAAACCGGCTTGGTGCTGAAGGCCTTGGCTTTTTCCTCGCTGGCTACAATCAGGCACGAACTGCCGTCGGCATTGGCACAACAGTCGCCGACCCGCAGCGGGCTGGCCACCGGGTACCGCATCCGGCTTTCCTTGTCCGTGAAGTCTTCCATGTTCACAGGTTTGCGATAGACGGCCATTTCATTCAACTGGCCGTAAGTGGCCGCCTTGACACGGATAGCGGCCAAGTCTTCGTGGGTGGTACCGTACTTGTCCATGTGGGCCTGGGCGTACATGGCGTAATAGGCCGGCATCATGGTGCCAAACGGGCTTTCCCACTGGATATCGGCACCGCGCCCCATGCGTTCCTGGGACTCGGCCGAAGATATTTCCGACATCTTTTGAAACCCGAGTACCGCCACCACGTCATGCAGCCCGGAGGCGACCAGCGAATAGGCCAGCTTGAGCCCGGTGCTGCTGGATGAACACAGGGTTTCCACATAGAAGGTGGGGCCGGGGTTCAGACCCAGGTATTCGGCGAAAATGCCCGAAGGAGAGCGCTGCTTGTCATATTCCGGGGCGCTGCAGACAACCGATGCGTCAATCTCAGCGGGTTTAACACCGGCATCTCCGATTGCGTTCTTGAATCCTTCAAAAGCGAGCTCGCGAATGGATCCCGGATAACTTCTGACAAACTTGCTTTGCCCCACACCGATAATGGCAACTTTTTTCATATGTATCCTCTACTGGTGGGTTTGGTTATGGTACGGGCCTTATATGTACTGGCCGCCGTCGACTTTGATGATTTCACCGGTGACGTGCCGGGCCCGGTCAGAGGCCAGGAACGTCACCACATGGGCCAAGTCTTCCGGTTGGCCAACCCGTTTGAGTACAATTTCGCCCATGGCCATGTCGATGATCTTGTCGCGGGCTTCGGATTCCTTGAGCATCTGGGTTTCTATCAGGCCGGGCGCCACCGCATTCACGTTAACGCCGAAAGCCCCCAGTTCTTTGGCAACGGCCTTGGTGTAGCCGATGATGCCCGCTTTGGAAGCCGAGTAATTGGTCTGGCCAAATTTTCCCCGCAGACCGTTGATGGAGGTGACATTTATGATTTTGCCGTATTTTTGTTCTTTAAAAAGGGGTGCCGCATGGCGGGTGAAATTGAAGTAGCCTTTCAGGTTGACTTCCAGCACCCGGTCCCACTGTTCTTCGCTCATTTTCCAGCAGACCCCGTCCCAGTTCATGCCGGCGTTGTTCACAAGGATGTCAAGGCTCCCGAACGTTTCCAGGGCGGTCTTTACGACATTTTCAGCCGCGTCAAATTGAGCGATATCACAATGGACAGCGATGGCCTTACAGCCCATATCAATTATCTGTTGGGCGAATTCTTTGGCTTCAGCCTCGTGTTTCCGGTAGGTTAAACAAACATTGGCGCCCTCGCGCGCCAGTTCCAGTGACGTCGCGGCGCCTATCCCTGCAGAGCCGCCGGTAACAATGGCATTTTTTCCTTCAAGCAGCATATGGCCTCCAAAAGATTATAGTTAAAAGTGATCTAAGGTCACTTCACCCTTGCTTTCCTACTGGGGTTTCCCCAGGACGGCCGCCATGAATTCCGTATCGAAAGCGGCGCCTTCGGCTTGACGCTGTCGATATTCAATGAAATCGATTGTGTCCTGCCCCGTTATCTTTTTGGTGTTGAAGGCATTGAAGCCCAGGTAGGCTTCGTAGTTCATATTGGCGCCCAGCCAGTGGCGGTTGATGACCTTGGCCTGATCCCAGAAATACTTTTTCTTCAGACGAATGCCCTCAACGCTTTTTATAAGGCAGCCCGGGAATAGATTGGTGAAAGTCAATAGTATGTTATTAAGCTCCAGGTCGAGTTTTTCGAAATCTGTGGTGGCACTCATCACGAAATCGCGGGCCTCTTTGGCCGCTGCACCTCTTTTGAACTCACCGTAAACAATTTCGCCGTCATCAAGGTAAGTATCGGTGATCACCCCCGGGTTACGCACCCATTTTTCTCCGTCTTTAATAACCGGTACGCATTTGGAGATAAGACCGAGTTGTTTCATGCGGTAGGCGCTCCACATTTCGCAGGAGACACAATTCCACATAGCCAGTTCCATGGGCAGCATCCAGGGCAGGAAATCAGTGCTGCCGCCGTCAGGGGCACTGCCATGTTTTGGACCGGCCTGCCCAAAAATAGCCAGGTCGCTGGAAATGGTGATATCGCAGGCCATGCCGATTTCCTGTCCGCCGGCGATCCGCATGCCGTTGACCCGGCAGATGGTCGGTTTTTTACAGCCCAGGATGCTGTCGACCATAGCATTGAAAAGGTCCATATAAAGGCCGTACTCATTGGGACGCCCGGCGTAATATTCAGCATATTCCTTAGTGTTGCCGCCCGTGCAGAAGGCCCTGTCGCCCATTGCGGTAAAAACGGCGGCGACTACCGAACTGTCCGCGGATGCCTGCTGAAACCCAGCGATGACGCCTTTGACCATCTCGGTCGTATAGGAATTGTATTGTTTCGGGTTGTTCAGGGTGATCCAGGCGGAGTAAACGCCCTCGATGGCATTGCCCTGGCGATCAACCACGGGTTTTTTCTCGTAAATGACACCCGGGGCGGTGGAGGAAAAGTGCTCCTCTCCCCAGAGAAAATGGTTTTTGCTTCCGGATTCTCTCGGTAACCAACTTAAATCAGACATAATTTTCCTCCCTTTAAAAAGGTCTTACCTGAATTGGTGTTACATGACTAAAGACTGTTCATTCATTGGGGGACGTGTATTTATATTGAAGCTACATTGCAGCTACTCAGAAATTTGTCAAGAAAAAAGATGGTAAACGGGGAGGCAACCAAGGGCTCTCTAACGCTGTGTCATTCTTATATAATAGGAAGGGGGCCAAAATGTCATGTATTGTCGGGGTTTTCTTCGGTATGCCCGATAAGCAGTCACAATATAGCCGGTTCATTATGAATTCCGGAGACGGGTTTCGGGAACTTGATGGCGTGAATTTGAACTGTGCGCATGTTGTGAATGGCCAGGCAAACCGGACGGTGCCTGCCTGCGGGATCTTCCGGTATGGGCACCCGTAAATGGCCATACCGAATGTAGCCGGCGACGGCTGTTTTATTTGCCGGCAGCCAAAAACTCCACCAAGACCGGGTTTACGGACGCTGCATTTTCGTACGGGAGGACGTGGCCGGCTGCCGGCAGGGCGAAAAGGGTTGCCCGAGGCATGGCCGCAACCACCCGAGTACTGTTTTCGAAAGGGACAATCTGGTCGTTGCGCCCCCAGAACAGTCCAACCGGGCGGGGGTGCAAACCGGCCTTTTGAAATTCGGCTACCTGGTTGGAAAGGTCGAAATGCCGCAGTGTGCTGGCCAGGGCCCGTTTATAGCCGTGGTACGTCATCTGCTCTGTATATTTGATAATATATTCCGGGAACTTATCAGGCGCATACAATGCTTTGCGCACACTGTCAATCAGGGACCTGTCCCCAACCGCCCGGAGTAGATACGCTCCCAGGACCGGCAGGCGGACCAGTTTCCCGGTCAGGGGAATGTTTACCGGAAAGCCGGCCGGTGCGAACAGGGCCAGTTTGCCGACGCGCTCCGGGTGGCGGGCGGCAAATATAACAGCCACGGCCCCGCCCATGGACAGCCCGACCAGGTCTGCCGGGCTGCCGACGTTCAAGGCGTCCAGGAGTTCCAGCAATTGGCGGTCGAAAAGATCCCTGGTGTAATTCACCCGGGGACGGTCGGAAACCCCGCGGCCATACAAATCGTAGCGCAGGACCCGAAAGCCGGCGCGGACAAGGGCGGGCACGGTATGGTCCCAATTGAAAAGAGGGGTGGAGAAGCCGTGGATCAAGACAACCGGTGGCCCCGCAACCGGCCCTTCCAGGCGGTAGTGGGTATACCCGTCTGAAAGCTGAATGAAACTGTCGCCTATTTGCCGACGGGTCTGGTCATCTATTGCCGTGGTTTCCCGGTCCGGAATGAAACAGGGCAGGGCTATAATTAGAACCATTGTGATCGGTATAAGCAGTTTTTTCTTCCGGATCTTTGCAGGTGCCATAGATTTATCCTTGTCGGATTAGAATTAGATGCGGTCGAAGAGAATCAAACCTGGCAGGGGCGCTCGATGTTGTCCGTCAGCTTTCAAGCTCAGGTCCCATTCTCAAACCAAGTACTGTACGGCCGCCATATTGTCAACGGAGGGGGGCATTCCGGATAATTGACCGTAGCGTAGCGGTTCGGTAATAATGGCTTTAAAGTCCGGTAACATTGCCACACATGACACCGATCAGAAAAAGATAGCGATGCTAGGGTTTTTAGTGGTAAGCTGACACCGGTATTGAAAGCTGTTTGAACACGCACGCAAGGAGGCACGCCGGTGGATTTCACTTTTCTTAAAGAACCTGCCATGGTCTGGTTCTTAATCGGGCTTGTCCTGATTGTTTCCGAATTTGCAGTGCCCGGCCTGGTTATCATCTTTTTCGGGTTGGGTGCTTGGGCGGCCGCCCTGGCCCTGCTGGCCCTGGACATGTCACTTTTTTCCCAGATTTTGATATTCCTGGTGGTTTCTATTACTACCCTGCTGGTTTTGAGAAAACGCTTTATGGCTGTCGCGGCGCAAACACCTGATCTGACGGACGAGTTTATCGGGAAGACAGCCGCGGTCGAAGAGCGGGTGGTCAAAGGTGCGTATGGCAAGGTGAAATTCAAGGGTGCGTTGTGGAAAGCCGAGACTGAGTCCGACCAGGTGATTGAAAAGGGCACGCTTGTCAAAATCGTAGGTTATGAAAGTATCATACTCAGGGTAGAACCCGTTTCAGAATAGGAGGCATATATGGAACTGTCAATTTTTGGTATAGGGCTGGCGGTCTTGGTTGTGGTCGCGTTTGCTAAAACCATACGGATTGTCCCCCAGCGAATGGCGTTTGTTATTGAAAGACTGGGCAAGTACAACCGGACGCTTGAGGCGGGGTTTCATATTCTGATTCCGTTTTTCGACCGGGTGGCCTACAAACGCTCCCTGAAAGAGGAAGCCCTGGATGTGGCCCAGCAGACTTGTATCACGAAGGACAATGTCTCTATCGATGTCGACGGGATCCTATATCTGCAGGTGATCGATGCCCAGAAGTCCGCGTACGGAATCGAAGATTATAAATACGCCGTAGCCCAACTGGCCCAGACGACCATGCGCAGTGTTTTCGGCACCTTTGACCTGGATGGGACTTTCGAAGCCCGCGATACCATCAATACCAAGGTGGTTCATGCCGTAGATGAGGCCAGTGACCCGTGGGGCGTCAAAGTTACCCGTTATGAAATTAAAGACATTATGCCGCCGCAGAGTATCATCGAAGCCATGGAAAAACAGATGCGTGCGGAGCGGGACAAGCGGGCGACCATTGCCGAATCGGAAGGGGATAAACAGTCCGAAATCAATCGGGCCGAGGGCAAGCGACAGGCCATGATAGCGGAATCAGAAGGTGAGAAGCAAAAGCGGATAAATGAGGCGGAAGGCCGGGCTGCTGAAATCGAAAAAGTGGCGGCGGCGACTGCGCTTGGCCTGACCAGCATTGCGACTGCAATCCAGAAAGAGGGCGGGGCAGATGCGGTTAACCTGCGCATTGCCGAACAATATATTTCTGAATTCGGAAAATTGGCCAAGGAGAGCAACACCCTTATTATCCCATCCTCCCTGTCCGATGTTTCCGGCTTTGTGGCCACGGCCGGCAAGGTGATTGACAATTTGAAGAAAATTGAAACAACCGGTTAGCAATTCAACCGGATGTGCCGGGGGACTGAAGGCACCCCCTTAGAACCTTTTTATCAAATTGATGAATTTGCTTCTATCGAACCCCATGGTCTTAAAATAGGAAAGCAGGTCCGGGGAATCCCACTGAACGGAGGTGTAGATATCCTGAAGCCCCGCCTCTTTGGCCATGCGAAAAGTTTCCTGGGCCAGTTTTTCACCAATACCCTGCCCCATGTAGGCCGGAGCAACCCCCATGGTTGATATCCAGGCGCTTCTTTTTATGCCGAAGATGCCGGACATGATGGTGCTGATCATATAACCGATCACTTCGCCGTCCAACTCGGCCACAAAACTGAGATCTTCTTTCTTTAGCGGCTGTTCGGTGAGCATCTGAACAAAATCTTCAGCTACGGGAGTCTGGGTGATGTCGGCGCAGATATGACCGACTCTCAATGCATCGCCTGCCTGCAGTTTTCTGATAACAAGCTTTTCCACTATTCTATTCCCTTCTAATCGATCCTGATGATTTTTACCTGGTGTCCCACCCAGTTGGGGGGCAGGTAAACCCGACCGCTGTTGCCGCTGGATTTCACCTTTTTCTCTATCATTTCTTCGCCGTAGACTTCGAATTTGACGCGGCTCGGCGGTCTCTCCGGTGCTCTGTTTTCAGAACTCTTTTCATCTTCAGACACGGTCGTTACCTCGCTGAAATCAATTCATAGCGCAATATATACATCGGGGAAACGGGAGATACATTTGGGAATATCGTGATTGAGGCCTGTCAAAGTGCCCCTGACACGCTCCAAACACGTTAAGGCAAATGCTAATGCTGCGGTCAACCTGTTTGGGTTTAGGTGACGATTTGCCGCTTTGTCCAACCGGCACCCAGTTTTACATTACCGGCTGGTCATTAAATTCCATGGTATTTCCAGTGCTTATATTTTTTTGTATTCATCTGGTTAACATGATCGCGGTTGGCGGTCAAGATGAATTTTAGCTGCATCGTAGCTAGATCTCGTTTTCGGTGGTCTACCGTCGGAGCAGTTCCAGAGCGCCCGGAGATATCAATGCGTTTGTATTTTTTACGGGCTGTGGTATTAAATCATAGGTTCAATGCGGGCAGTTTCTACCGTGCCGGAACCCACCCTGGTTTACACAGGCAACTATTGTCGAAAGGTAATGTCATGAGACAGATCAAGTTGTTCAAATCGGTAATTATTGTACTTGCGATCACCTTTACTATCGTCTTGACCGGGCGGCTATTGCCCGGACCCGTGCCGGCCAGCGCCGCCAAGATATATAAGTACAAGGTCGTTTCCATCGGAACCGCCAACACGGTGTATGAGTATGAAAAGCAGTTAAATGACATGGCTTTTCAGGGCTGGACATTTGACCACACGGTGCCGCGCCGGGAGTGGGCGGTTTTCAGAAAGTAGGTCCATCTCAGCACGGATCCATTTCTCCTGATTACCACCGGACCCATCCAGGCAGCGACCCATGCGGGCAGTGCCGTAACTATCCGGTGTTTTAGATTTTCACATCCACAGGTTGCCTGATATCCATCCCCTTTTAGGCCGCCTGCGGGCCCATCGCGGGGACCTTCCAACGTCCATTCATAGCACCTATATTCATATCCAACAGATGCGCCCCCACAGGCAACTGGCACAGATGGGCTTCAACAAAAGGGACGCATTCGGGACGCTATTTAGGTGGCTATTTGTATCTTGTGAGACTATTCTCAGCTCAAAGGGTCCTCATGATTTTTTGATAACTAAAGCTTTTAGTAAAAATGCGGATAGTACAATTAATGGCTGTTTGTTTGTAACAGATTGAAATTTATGATATACAATGCAATTTAGTGTGTTCATTGAAGTGGCGGGAGACTTTTGAATGCGATCGTTGCCGAATCGGGTTGGTTTGACCAATGTTATTGACCGGTATATAAACGTGGAGCTTTAAATTGCATAGTCTATCGAAATCCATCTGGCTGCCGGCCTACTTGCTGCTCGTTGTGCTTTTTCTAAATGGAACTGCGGGTACCAGCGTTAACGCTGAGAATGAAGTACCACTCATGCCGCTGCATGAGGTGTTGGAGGTTGTCACCAAAACCAATCCTGAAATATTGGAGGCTATCGAGCGTTACCACAGTGTCAAGGCGGAACGCTCCATTGCCACGGCCGGTTACTGGCCTACGGTGGGGACCGAACTGGCCGCCGGCCCTGAAGTTACCGATGGGGTCCAAACCGGTAACACCCGTGAGGACCTAAATTCGGCTACGGCGACCCTGTACGCCCGGCAGAACTTGTGGAGTGGCGGAAGAACCAAGGCCTTTGTCAATGAAACCGATGCCCGTATTCTGTCCGCGGCCTACGAGGTGGAGAATGTGGCCAACCGCGTTTTCCTGGAGACGGCTGAAGCTTATATTCAGGTACTGCAAGCCCGCCAGTTGTTGAAATACTCTGAGGAAAACGTTCTTACCCAGGAGAAAATACTCGATCAGGTCAAGGAGAAGACAGCCGCCGGGTTCCAACGTATTTCGGACTTAAACAACTCGGAAGCTCGCCTGGCGCTAGCCCGGGGCAACTATGTTTCGAAGCAGCAGGATTTAAATCAGGCCGTGGTCCAATTTCACCGGCAATTCGGCCGCCTGATCAAGCCTGAGCAATTTGTGATGCCCAAACCTAAATATCAATTCCCGGCCACCGTAGAAGAAAACGTCGATTTAGCCTTACGCCACCATCCGGCCCTGGAGGTTGCCAAATATAATATCCAGGTCCGTAAATACAGTCACCAGAAAGCCAAAGCCGATTATTGGCCCACGCTGGACTTGGAATTGAAAGCCCAGCATCGGGAGAACACCAATGGCGACCCGGGGGAGACCGACCAGGCGTCGGCGATGCTCAAGTTGAACTACACCTTTTTTGACGGTGGGGTCCGTAAAGGTGAAAAAGGGAGAAGCTACGGAGAGCTGCACAAAGAATACCAGCGGGCCTATGTGGAGCGCCGTAATGTCAACCAGACGGCCCGACTGGTCTGGAACATTTTGCAAGCGGAGGAACACAAGCGCAAATATCTGCAGGACCATGTCGATCTGAGCCTGCAAACCCTGGAAGCATTCAAAGATGAATATTTCGTCGGGCGCCGCACCCTGCTCGACCTGCTCAACATGGAAAACGAATACAATTCCGCCAAAAACGCCAATGCCGAGTCGCGGTTTTCACATTTGACCGCCTACTATCGCATTTCCCAGGCCACCGGTCTCATGCTGCATGAATACGATACGGGGCTGCGGGATCACATGCAATTGCCGCCCAAAAAGCTTTACGACCTGAAAGGGTATGAAGAACTGGACCCGAACCGCGATTTTGATTCGGTCCAGGATGTGACCGATCAGTGCGACAACACCGTGTTGGGTACCCGGACAGAATTTTCAGGATGTGCCCAGGAGAAGGTTTTTACAGTCGGTTATCAGGAACCCAAAGATCTCAGCCCCTATATCCTGCCCGAGGAGGGCACGCCGGAGGAGCTGAATCTGAAGATTGACAAAACCAAGGACAAGCAATCCATCCACATGGATATCATTTATTTTGATTCCGACTCAGCGGCGCTGACCGAAGAGACGCGGCAGATGCTGGTCCCGATAGCGGATCAACTGAAAGCCGCTGAAGATTTTTATATCGAAGTCATCGGCCACACTGACAGTACCGCCAGTGCCGAACACAACCGCAAGCTTTCGCTGGCCCGCGCATTAAGCGTCTACGATGAGTTGATCAACTTAGGCGTGTCCAAAGCCCGGTTGGTGGCTCGCGGCAAGGGTGAACATGAACCCATCGCATCCAATGATACTGAAGAAGGAAAGCGAAAGAACCGGCGGATAGAGTTCCGGCTGCAGAAAAAGTCCGATCACGACGACCCGCGGGTTGCTGAAGAAGGGCCGGCTGCTCCGCCGGTTGCCCAACCGCTCCCTGAGGTTCCCCGGCCCGGTCCGCAAGTTGTGGAACCGCCCCCGTCCGCCCTCCAGCCGAAGCCGGATACCCCCGTACCGGATTTAAAAAAGGCACCTGAGATCGACATTCCGCCCGAGCTGAATCTGAACATCGACCCCGCGAAAAGGGTGCAATCCATCCACCTGGATATCCTGGCCTTTGCCTCGGATTCGGCTGTGCTTACCGCCCAAACACGTCAGATGCTGGTACCAATTGCAGAACAGCTGAAAGCGGAGCAAGATTTTCATATCGAAGTCATTGGTCACACCGACAGTACGGCCAGTGCCATCCACAACCAGAGACTTTCCGAGGCCCGGGCCCGTGCGGTGCATGCCGAACTGATCAAGCTGGGGGTCGATCCGGAGCGACTGTCCGCCTACGGACGGGGTGAAGATGCGCCGATCGCCTCCAACCTGACGGAAGACGGCAAACGCCAGAATCGCCGCATCGAGTTCAGATTGCGCAAGAAGACCGATCCGCATACTGAAGAGGCACCCGCTGCCGGCCCCGGAGAATCCAAGCTCGATACGGCCGCACCCGGGGATGCAATGAGTCGCTATATCGTACCTGCAGAAGGGACCCCCGCAGCGTTGGACCTGAAGATCGATCGCACGCGGCCGAAACAGTCCATCCATATGGATCTCATTACGTTTGCCTCGGATTCAGCCAAACTGAACCCGGATGCGCGCATCGTCCTGAAGCACATCGCGCCGCAATTGATGGCGGCCGCTGATTTCGAGATTGAAGTGATCGGTCATACCGACAACACCGCCAGTGCGGCCCACAACCAGAAGCTTTCCCAGGCAAGAGCCCAGAGGGTGGCTGACGAGTTAATCCAATTGGGTGTTGCCAGCACACGTCTAACCGTTACGGGCCGGGGCGAGTACGACCCGATTGCGCCCAACACAACGGAAGAGGGCAAGCGGAAAAATCGGCGTATTGAGTTTAAGTTAACCAGAATGCAACGTGATTAATGGCTGCCATCAAATACATCCTAGTTATCTTCCATGTCTCCATCCTGGTTGTGGCCGCGGAAACAGCCCTGAGTTTCTTTGTGCCGGAAGAACGCATCGCCACTTTGAATAAGGCTTACGGTGAACAGGCGGTCAAACGCCTGAACAGCCTGCTTGTCATGATGGACACAATGGTGTCATCCCCGGAAGACAAGATAGTGGTAGCCGTGAACCGGTTCTTTAACCAGCTTGAATTCAGCCCTGACATGGATACCTGGCAGAAAAAGGACTACTGGGCCAGCCGGCTGGAGTTTCTCGGAAAGGGTCAGGGCGATTGCGAAGATTTTGCCGTCGCGAAATTTTTAACCATGGTGCAACTGGGCGTACCGGAACAAAAGCTCTTCCTGACCTACGTCAAAGCGATCGGCTATCCGGAGGCCGCTCATCTGGTTGTAACCTATTACCAGCAGCCGGGAGCGGTGCCATACGTACTGGACAACTACGACCAACGCATTTTGCCGGCGACTCAGCGCAACGATCTGATTCCGGTTTACAGTTTTACGGCAAATGATCTTTACCTGCAGAAACAGCGGGGATTAGGAAAGCGCGTTAACAGGAATTTATTAAAAACCCAACGTAATCTCCAGGCAATCGATCTTGAAATTCGTAAGCGAGAAAAATGAGTCTGTTCAAGCAAATACAACTTTTGGTAGCCTGTCTGCTTTTGATCACGCTGGTCACGGTTTTGCGGATAAACTTCAATAACGCCCGCGAGTTTACCGCCAACCAGACCTACAACAACGCCAAAAACGTCGCCAACGTGCTGGCACTGTCTTTAGGTCCCCGTATTATGGATGAGGCGTTTATTGCCACCAGCATCAACGCTATGTACGACGGTGGCTATTACCAGTCCATCACCCTTACCCGGACGGGCGGGGATATCGTTTACCGCAAGCATGAACCGCTGGTTGTCGAAGGTATTCCCGATCTGTTTCTGAAGTTCATTGATGTGGACATACCTGTGGCAGAATCCCAGGTGATGGATGGCTGGACCGTTTTTGGGACCGTTCAGGTGGAGGGGCATACCGGCCATGCCTATAACAAATTATGGGCCACCTTTAAACAGCTCTGCTTCCTCTTTGCCGTATTGGGTGGTGTAACTGTCTCAGTCAGCTACCTGGTGCTCAAACATCTGCTACGGGCCCTGGCGCGTATCCAGCGTCAAGCCGAGGCCATCAGCAATAATGAGTTTGTATTGACCCCTGACATACCGGATACGCCGGAACTGAAAAAAGTGGTCCTGGCCATGAATGCGATGGTGGCCAAAGTGCAGACCATTTTCAATCGTCATCTCGAAAACCTGATCCAGTTCCAGGAATTACGTGACCGTGATGCAGTTACTGGGTTGCACAACCGCGCTTCCTTCGTCAAAGAACTAACCCGGATGTTGGCCAGCGATACGCTGAAGGTGCAGGGACAAGTCTTTATCCTGGGGTTGACGGGTATGGAAAGATTGAATATATCCGGCGGCCATCCGGTTGTTCACAGGCTCTACAATGACCTGGCCAGGGTGCTGGAAAAGGAGTCCACCTGCCATCCACTAACGGTGGCAGCGCGTTTTCCAAGGCAGGAGTTTGCCGCCATACTGCCAAGATGCAGCCCCGAAAATGCCGTTGGATTAGCCGAGGCGACTGTGCAGGGTTTTTTACAGGTGATCGGTCTGGAGCCCGAAATTACTGATACTATTAATGTCCACGGCGGGGTAGCCGGATTCAGTGCGGCTGATGAACTGCATATGGTGCTTTCAAAGGTTGATTACGCCTTGTCCGTTGCCCGTAGCCAGTTACCGGGCACCGTCGAGCGTTTCCGGGAAGATCAAACACTCGCTGTCATGGGTAAATCCGAATGGAAAGCGCTTATCGATAAGGCGTTTGCAGAAGACAGGTTCCGCCTGACAGCCCAACCAGTCTTGTCCAGCGAGGGGGAATTGCACCGGGAAGTTTATATCAGTCTCGTAGACAGGCAGGGCCAGGTGCATCGGGCCGGATTCTTTATGCCCATGGTGATGAGCCTGGGCCTGGCAAACCGGCTGGATCAATATGTCCTGGAGCGGGCAGTCGATTTTCTGGAGGAGCACCCGCGGCGGATTCTGGCCGTGAACATGACGACTGAATTCTGCCAGGATCGCCTGGCCCTTCAGTGGCTCCGGCAGTTTCTGGCCGCCAGCAAAGGCGTTCAGTCAGGTTTGGCATTCGAATTGCATGAGAATACCGTGATCCAGTCTCCTGAAATCTGCCTGGATCTGGCCGGTCTGTTTCATGGCCTGGGGTATCAGTTCGGGATCGATCAATTTACCCTGAACGATACCGCTCTGAATCTGCTGAAAGAGTTGAAACCGGCCTACCTCAAGGTCGAGCGCGACTACCTTGAGGTTTTCGACGATCCGGGTAAAACTGACATGGTATTGAACGCTATTTTTACGATTACCGACAGCCTGGGGATTAAATTGATCGCCACGAAGATAGAAAGCGAGGCCCAGCGTAGCGCAATCGCTGCCCGAAACATAACCTATTTCCAGGGGCGCGGCGTAGCTGAGGTCGCTCCATTGGGGAATATCCATGAGTAATACGTTTGCCGCTGATCCTTTAATGCAGTGCCTGGTTGTTCTGGCCAAACTGAACAACAAACCGGCGACGGCCGAAGCCCTGGCTTACGGTCTACCCATTGATCCAGGGGATGATCACCCGCGACTTTTCAGCGTGGATAAGCCCAAGGCGAACTTCTCCCGTGCCGCGGCCAAGGCCGGCTTCAAGTCGCAGCTCCAAAGACGGAAACTTCAGGATATCCCCTCAGTTGTTTTACCGGTCCTTCTGGTCCTCAAGGGAGACAACGCCTGTGTCCTGCTTGATCTTGACTTGGAAAACGGTGTGGCGCAGATCATCGCTCCAACCGTTGATGAAAACCCGATGGAGATTGCACTGGACAGGCTGAGTGAAGAGTATCTCGGATTTGTATTTTTCTTAAAGCGCAGGTACGAGGGCTTTGGAGAGAATAAGCGCCCCGGCGTTGCTGCAAAACGAGGGCACTGGTTTTTCGGGACGCTCATGAAATTCAAGGGGCTCTACAGCCGGGTCTTGCTGGCCACCTTATTGGTGAAGGTTTTCGTGGTGGCCGGGCCGCTTTTCACCATGAACGTTTACGACCGCATCATACCCCACAACGCCGTTGACACGCTTTGGGTACTGGCAATCGGAATCTGTCTGATCTATCTGTTTGACCTGCTGTTGAAGTTTATTCGAACCCATTTTCTGGAAAACGTCGCCAAAAAGAGCGATATGATTCTTTCCAGTATGCTGGAGGGTTATTGACAGCACCCACGAGGCAGTCGGGCGACGTAACGGTATCCTGGTTGAGGCTCTGGCCAACCTGGAAACGATCAAGACCTTCAATGCCAATAGTTCGGTGCAATGGCACTGGGAGGAAAACACCGGTTACATAGCAAGTAAAAGTGTCGTGTCCCGGATACGCTCCAATTCACTGGCCACGGTGGCCGCATTTTTGACGCAGTTTTGCAGCGTGGCCGTCATTGTCCTGGGCGTCTACCTGATCAAGGCCGGCGAGTTGACCATGGGCGGCCTGATTGCGGTCAATATCCTTGCTTCCCGCAGCATTGCCCCCATGGCCCAGGCGGTTTCACTGCTGGTGAACTTCGGCCAGATGAAAAGCGCCCTGCAGTCCCTCAATGCGTTTATGGAGCTGGAAATAGAACGGCCGGAAGAAAAGAAGTTCATCCGGCGACCCGAATTTAAGGGTGAGATTGAATTTAAAGACGTCAGTTTCAGCTATCCGGGTGAAGAGTCAAAGGCTCTGTCGAAAGTCAGTTTTCACCTTCAACCTGGCGAAAAGGTCGGGATTATCGGCCAGGTTGGTTCGGGAAAATCTACGATCAGCAAGCTCTTACTGGGCCTGTACGAACCCCTTGATGGGGCGATTTTTATTGACGGGCTGGACATTAAGCAGATTGACCCAGTGGATTTACGCAACAATTTCAGCTATGTGCCCCAGGATGTCGTCCTTTTTTCCGGAACTGTGCGCGATAACATCATCCTTAAGTCACCGCATGCTGATGATGCCGCCATTATTGAGGCCGCCAAGATCGGCGGGGTAAATGGTTTTACTGACCGGCATCCCATGGGCATGGACCTCCAGGTAGGGGAGAGAGGGTTTAGCCTCTCCGGCGGACAGCGCCAGTCGGTGGCCGTAGCCATGGGATTTATTGAGCCCAGCCCCATTGTCCTGCTGGACGAGCCCACCAATTCCATGGATTTCAATACGGAAGTAATGGTGATCGCGAACCTGAAAAAAGCAACTAAAAAAACCACCACTCTCATCATAACGCATAAGCCGTCTATTCTGGATATCGTGGATCGTGTCTTAGTCATGGACAAAGGCCGTGTTTTTATGGAAGGGCCAAAAGAAGAAGTCCTCGCGAAGTTAGGAGGAAAAGCTAAGTGACTCAGGAAAGAGCTTCTAAAGAAAGTTGTGCTGCATCCCGGGAATTGTCAAGCCAGGCCAGGGGACGCTATGGGGCAAATGATATCAAATTTATGAACAGTCTGTGCGCGGCCGTAAATGCGGACACACCGGCCCGTTCAAAGATTGTTTTGTATGTGATAACGCTGGTGGTCGTTTCGATGCTGGCCTGGGCGAGCTTTGCCGAAATAGACGAGCGCACCCGTGGTGTTGGCCGCCTGATCCCATCCCAGCAGATTCAGACCGTACAGAACCTGGAAGGCGGGATAGTAAAAGATATCCTGGTGCGTGAAGGTGAGACCGTCGAGAAAGGACAGACGCTGGTCACAATTGACAGTACCGGAGCCGGCAGTTCCTTTGCAGAAAGCAAGACGGTCATCAACGAACTCAAAGCCCGGGCTGTTCGGCTGGCGGCCGAGGCAGGCATCCGTCCGTTTTCGACCGAGTCGGGTGGTGATGGTGAATTTTTCGGACTACTGCTTAAGGAAAAACGACTGTATGAAACCAATCTCCGGCGTAAACAGAATGAAATGGGAGTGCTGCAGCAGCGCTTGAAACAGCGCCAGATAGAACTTTCCGAATCCCGCCTGGACGCTCAAATCCTGACCAAAAGCCTGAAAATGATCAGCCGGGAAATCAAGCTGACGGAACCACTCTATAAAAAGAGGCTTGTGTCTGAGCTGGAATTTATCCAGTTGAGACAGAAAGCCTTGGATAAGCAGCATGAATTGGGCAGCGCCAAAAAGAACGCCGAGAGCCTGGTATCCCAGATCAGCGAGGCGAAAAACCAGATCAAGGAAGTAGAGGACCGTCTCAGCAGTGAAGCCCAGGAAGAATACAACAAAGTGATGTCTGAAATTGACCGGCTGATGCAGACCCAGGTGGCTATCGAAGACCGGGTGGCGCGTACCAATGTGCGTTCACCTGTCAATGGCACCGTCAAGCAGTTACTGGTAAACACTTTGGGCGGCGTCGTAAAACCGGGCCAGGATATTATGGAGATTGTCCCTTACGAGAAGGTGCTGCTGGTCGAAGCCAAAATCAAGCCGCAGGATCGGGCCTTTATCTACCCGGGGCAAAAGGCGATCGTGAAGATAACCGCCTATGACTACACCATCTACGGTGGGCTGGACGGTAATGTTTCCCACATCAGTGCCGACACAATTACCGGAGAACGCCAGGAGGAATATTACCTGGTGCATATCAAAACAGAAAAGAATTTTCTGGGAACCGAGCAGACCGTGAAAAGAATAATGGTGGGCATGACCGCCCATGCCGAGATTATTACCGGCAAGCGGACTGTTATGCACTACCTGCTAAAGCCCACACTGCGGGCCAAGGCCAATGCATTGCGAGAGCGCTAATGATCATCATTTGTACCAGGGATACAGCGTTGGTGGAAACCTGTCGCCAATTGGCTGGTAACCGGGAAAAAACCGGTCGGTTGGCAGAGGTGGGGCAATTGCCTCAGCTGGATGCCAGCGCTAAAGACTTGTTGATCATAGATCTCAAGACAATTCAAGAAGCCGATCTGCCCGCAATAGCGTGCCCGGCGGTTGCCCTGGCTGAAGTTCCTGACTTTAAGCAGGCGATGCGGCTGCAGGGTCGCGGAGTGCGCGGATATGGCAATCGGCACATGCTGTTCGAGAACTTAAAGCAGGCGGTTACGGCCGTGCGCGCCGGACAGGTCTGGATGCCGCCCGCCATCATCAACCAAATGATCAATTCCATATCACCGACCGAACCCGAATCGGAGCAGCCGCTACCTCTGGAACTGCTCAGTAAACGTGAACGCGAGGTCGCCGATCTGGTCGCCCAGGGGTTATCAAACCAGGAAATGGCTGACAAACTTTACATATCGGTCCGTACGGTAAAAGCCCATCTTACTTCGATTTTCAGTAAAACTGGGTGTCGGGACAGGCTGGAGTTGGCGGTCAAGATGAAAAACTACCACCTGGTGCAAGTATAAACCTGCCGCGAAGGTTACCAGCTATTTAAAATAAAAGGGCCATGCCGGTTTAACTCCGGCATGGCCTTAATTACTACGGGTAGATCATCCTCTAGGTGATTTCCGTGCCGTCATCCGTAAATATCTTCACCTCATTGTCCGGATCCGCCGCCGTGACGATCTGAACCTGGTCGGTGCCGTTGGCGTGGGTAAACAGGCCGCCGCCTTCATGGGTCCAGTCCCCACCGGCGCCGTGGACATCGAAGGTAACTTCGTCACCAGTACCGCCTTTGACCTCCAGGATATTGTTATCGTCGGTCATATCAAAGACATCGTCCAGGTTGAGGGATACTGTCTGGGCGTCGGCGTCGTTGAGGTCGAGTTTTTCGACGTTGGCGATGGTGCCGTCTGCTATGGCACTGAAATCCAGCACATCATGGGAGATTAAAAGCGTATCATCGCCGCTGCCGCCGTCGATAGAGGTGTCATTCTCATCGAGTACGATGGTGTCGGCGCCCTTGCCGCCGTCGATAGTATCGGCACCGTCACCGCCGACAAGCATATCACTGCCGTCACCGCCTTCGAGTGTGTCGTCGCCGGCTCCACCCGTCAGAGTATCATCGCCATCTTCGCCCTGCAGCAGGTCGTCCCCGGCCCCACCGAAGAGCAGGTCATCACCGGAACCGCCCTGGACAATGTCGTCACCGGTGCCGCCGTCCACGATGTCGTCGCCGGAGTCGCCGTCGAGGTGGTCTATCCCGTCGCCGCCGGAGAGGATATCGTCATCTGCTCCACCGCTGAGGTAATCATTGCCGGCGTCACCAGACAGGGTGTCGGTGCCGGCACCACCGGAAATTGAGTCGTGGCCGTCCCCACCGGACAGGATGTCGTCACCGGCATCGCCGACAATGGCATCATTCAGGCTGCCGCCGGTGATACTGTCGGCGCCGACTGTGCCCATAATCTCATTGCCGATTTCATAGATAGCCAGCTGTGCGGCATCTGCTTGCCCATCATTATCCGTAAGGGTGTAGTCGATCAGAATAGGTTCAGATGTGCCGGTGCCGGTGATGGTCGGAATATACGTGACATTACCGACTGCAAGATCATAACCCGTTCCCGTGTATGCGACATCGATCTGGGTTACACCTCTGAACTGTGAGAGGTCAATTACCGAGGAATCTGCTGTAGCCGATACTACGACTGTATCTGTGGAGAGCACTCCATCGCCATCGGTGTCATGGGTAATAATTATAGTGGCCTCATCGCCGTAGGCCGAATTAAAATCATTTAAAGTCAGCTCGATGTTCTGAGCTCCATCCGGTAAGGCAGCCCCATCGAAAGTTATCAGTACAGCCTCACCAGAGTTTATCTGATTGGTCTGGTCGCCGCTGCCGTCGATACCGACACCGTCAGCATTGTAAGAAAGTGTTCCCCCGCCTGCCCTGATAGTAATATCTAAATCAGAGGCGTCTACATTGGCCTGGGATGTTAGATCCACTGAAGTGATCGGTGGCAAGTCCGGCGCATAGTTGTAGTAGCCATTGCTTCGCATGGTAAAGGTCGACCCATCATCCGAATCGGTCACCGTGGCGTCAAACACCGGGTTGCCGTCCAGGTCGTAGTCATAGCTGTAAACCCAGGTCAGGTTGCTGCCGTTGTTTCCACCGGTTTGATCCAAGGTCGGGACCCCGGGTGCCGGATCAAAAGAGACGTTGGACAACTGGCTGTCCCAGCCTCCTCCAGTGTAGACAATATCCACCGAACCAATACCCGTGTAAGCTGATAGATCAACATTTTCTGCTCCACCCGTAGTGGCCGCTTGAACTTCGGTGCCCAGAGTCGCTCCGGTGGTATCATAAATAGTGATAGTGACTTCATCGTTATTTGCGCTCTGGAAATCGTTAATTGTGAGAATCAGGTTTTCAACCCCGTAGGGCAGGTCCACCCCGTCAAAGGATACCGTGAGAGCAGCACCGCCGTCCTGGTTGTCAAACGTGCCATCATCGCGGCCACCGGTAACCCCAGCCCCGCCGGCATTGAATCCGGCATTGGCGCTTAGGACAATATTTGACCCGGCCCAAATGGTGCCATCGTTTATGGCCAGGTTTTCTGATCCGCCCACCGGTGGTGGCGGTGACGTAAGCGAGAGGTCAAGGGAGATGTTTTGACCTTTATATGTAAACTCGGTCACCTCGGCATCGTCCACAATTTTATCGACCCCGCCGCCCTGAGTGGCGAAAGGTGTGTAATCCAGGCCGAAGGAGGGGCCGCCGTCGGTACCGATAGCGGTAACCACATTGCCTTCAGCCGTCTCACCGGCCATGATTGAGTGCAGGTCATCATGGGCCTCCGGCGAATCATCGACAATGTTGATGGTGGCCGTTGCCGAAGCAGTATCCCCGTCACCATCGACAATTGAGAAGTCAAAATCAAAGGTGGCTGGCGCCATGCCGTTCGGTGCGCTGAAGGTGTAGCTGCCGTCGGCAAAGTTGAAGTTCAGCGTCCCGTGGGCAAATCCGTCGTCGGCATCCAGGGTCATCAGGGCGCCGTCAACTGCGACTGTGGCAATCAGCGCCGGCGGCACTGTAACCGTGCTGCCGTCATAGGTGAAGGTGTAGTCGGTGCCGCCCAGGTCGATGGTAATCGAGTCCACATACCCCCCGTCCGCTCCGAACAGGACGTTTTCAATGCTGCCTTCGGCGTCTACCGTAATGTTGCCGCCGAAGGCGGTTGGGACCGTGCTCAGAAGCTCGGACTGCAGCATGGAGACATCTTCGACGATCAGGGCGGGATCGACCGTACCGTAGCCAGCACCCAGCGAGTCTATATTGTGGATGTAGTTCAGGTCGGACAGGTCTGCCGGCAGGCCCGAGCCGATACCGACCGCATAGGAATCGATCGAGTTTGCATTGGCAAACTCGATGTAACCGCTGCCGATTGGTGATGTTCCAGCATTGGCTTCACCATCCGAAATGAAATAGGAGATATTCTGGACATCATCCATCGGGTTCTGGGCGGCCAGGTCGGCCGTCAGCTGCGTCAAGATTTCATCAGTAGCATCGACGTAATTGGTGCCGCCGCCCGGCGTTACACTCAAAAGATTGGTTTCAAAATCCTCATAAGCCGTATACGTGCCGACCAGCGTCGCCGCGGTATTGAACGTAATCAAGGTTACCGTGACCTGGGATGACTGCTTGAAGAATTCCTGGGCAAGTGAACTTAACGCCTCTTTGGCGATATCCATGCGTGAAGCTTCACCGGCACCCGGCGGGTTGCTGCCCGTTACAGCGCCCCAGGACATACTGCCGGAATCATCCAGGGTCAGGACAAGGTTGAAAACCTGCTCTTCAGATTCCGGTACATCCACGATCAGGTCGCTGGCGATCGGTTCATCGTCTTCTACCGTGATCGTCAAGGTGTCGGACTGTGGAATCACATTGGTGAAGTTATAGGTGAAATTTTCGGTGACGTCAGCACCGCTTCCGTCGGCCGAGGTGAGTTCGTACACGTAATCGCCGGCGCTGTACCCGGGTATTGAGTTGTCGGCGTAGACTGTCAGGGTGCCGATCGAGGTGGTGATGGTGATGACGCCAGCTGTCGGGGTGTAATTGCTGGCCCCAAAATCGACACTGTCGATCGCATTACCGGCTGCGGCGTCATTGGCAAACAGGTTGCCGGCAACGATTGCAGAGCCATTATCCGCGCCGGTACCGTCGGTGAGGGCGCTTTCATAAACCGTGCCGCTATCCGGATCGGTGGAGCCGACGTTGATGGTGGTGGTTCCCACTGTGGTTTTATCTCCGTCGAAAACGGTGTACGTGAATTGCTGATCACCGTCGCCGCCTCCAATGAAGGCATCAAACTGCAGGCCGGCCAGTTCCGCCCGGGTGAGCGTGTCGTTAACATTTACGGGAGTGCCGTCCGCCAGGGTCACTGTTCCAAATGTTGCTGGATCAGGCAATCCGGTCACCGTGATCACCAGATCGGCGTCATCCGTATCCGGGTCGGTGGGCATGGCGATGTTGAGGCTGTTGTCCTGAGAATCGCCGACCACGTAGGCCGTATGGTCGAAGACTTCGGGGGCATCGTTGACCGGCAGGACGTTCAGGCTGCCGGTATCGCTGCTGAAGAGGTTGTTATAGGTCTCATCATAGGCTTCCACCGTGATGTTACGGGTTGAGGCACTCGGGTTGTCCGAGGTGTTTTCATAGGTCAGGGAATCCAGTACCGTCTCGTATTCATTGATGTCGGCCCCGTTGGTCAGGGTTAATTCCCAGGTCGAGCCGGATGCAGATACACTGGCATTCACACTGGTTCCCGCGGTCAGATAATCCAGAACATCCTGCGAGCCGATATATCCGTCGATCTTGACAACCACCTTCGAGAGCGTTGCAGGGTCCACGTCGCTCATGGTGATACCGGTCAGAATGTTGGTGGCCGCATCATTCTCAGTGTAAGCCGTATCCGGCACTGCGGATACCGACGGTGGGTTGATTACGGCATTGGAAACTTCGACGGTTACGGTCGCAGTATCGGTTTCGCCGTCGTCGTCGATGACCGTGTAAGTGAAGGTATCCGTCCCCGTAAAGCCGCCGGCCGGGGTGTAGGTAAAGGTGCCGTTGCCGTTGTAGGTTACGGTACCGCCGTTGGAGGATGTCCCGTCATGCGTGGAATAGACAGCGTTGTCCACCAGGGAGTCGTTGGCCAAAACGTCGCCGGTCACCAGCGCCGTATCCGGGGGAGTGATAAAGGCGTCGTCGGCAGCCACCGGAGGTCCGCTATCGACGCCAATACTGCCGATACCCTGGATGCCGTCGGCCGTCAGGTGGGCGCCGGCCTGGAAATTGACGGTCTGGTTGAAGTTGGTAAGGTCGACCGTGAAAGCTTCATCGCCCTCGAAGACATCCGCATCACTGTTGATGGTGACCGTAATGGTTGTGGATGTGTTGCCGGCGGTAATTGTACCGGACGTCGTACCAATGCCGACATAGTCGGAACCGGCCAGGGCGCTGACATCCACTGTCTGGTAGTCAAAGGTGAGGTCGCTGCCCAGGGTCTGGTCGATAGACACCGTGAAAGTGAGGGTGGTGGTCCCGCTGTCCGGCTCCTGGATGGATACGTCATCGATGCTGACCGTGGGTACCGTGACGATACTCACCGTGCTGACCGCGGTGTTGCTGTCATTCTCACCATCATTAACGGTCACATTGATCGTGCGGCTTGCTCCTACGGAGTCACCCACGTTGTCGAACTGAATGGCCCGGATGGCCTGCTGGTAATCCGCCAGTGTCGCCGTGCCGGTCATGGTGATCGTCCCGGTGGCGGCGTTATAGGCCCCGGCGGTAATCCCAGCCGGCAGTGAACCAACAATTAGCAGGTCGTCGGTTTCAACGTCGGTAATGGTGATCGTGGCACTCTGAATGGAAGTGCTGTCAACATCACTTATAGCAAGGTCGCTGTCGGCAATCGCTACACCGCCGCCACCTTCGGTAAAGGTGGTGGCATATCCGGTTCCGGCAGCGGATGAATCATCCGCATCGAGGTCGAGTACCGGGGGATTCACATTAACACTGTAAGTTTCCGTGTCGTTGGCTGTGGTAATGTTGCCGGCAGCATCGGTGACAGTTACGCTCGCATCTATCGTCAGGTCGGCATCCGCAGTTAGATCAGTGCCGGCCACATCGATACTGAAGCTGCCTCCGCTTACAACGCCCACATAGTCCGTGCCATTTACGGTCAGGGTAACGGTATCTCCGTCTGCTACAGCACCGCCTACTGTACCGGTAATGGCGATATTGGCGCCTTGTTCAATGGCATCGATAACGTCATCGGCCGTGATGGCGGCGTCCAAAGTGATGGATGCTGTTGGTGCCGTGGTATCGACCGTATGGGTACTGGTGGTGGTCGCGGTAAACGGGTTGCCCGCGGCATCGGCGCCGGCGACGGTGGCATCGAAACTGGTATCGGCGGCCAGGTCACTGCCGGCCACACTGATGGTCCAGGTGGTGTTGTCGGCATTGACGGTGCCACTGTACGCGGTGCCGTTAATGGTGAAGCTGACCGTATCGCCGGAGCTGGCATCGTCGGAGACGGTCCCGGAGACATTGACGGCCCCGCCGGCTTCGGCGGCATTGACAATATCGTCGGCGGTGATGGGATCCACGCTGATGGTGGCGGCGGCCGTGGTATCGACCGTATGGGTACTGGTGGTGGTCGCGGTAAACGGGTTGCCCGCGGCATCGGCGCCGGCGACGGTGGCATCGAAACTGGTATCGGCGGCCAGGTCACTGCCGGCCACACTGATGG